>FTCU01001408.1_pt1 | contig 31623 bp, 23 predicted proteins | sample 1639521 | NCBI WGS metagenome assembly FTCU01 (sample SAMEA3914864, study PRJEB12502) | metagenome | biome: forest; material: soil | place: USA | collected 2012-03-12 | depth 0.3 m
CACCCGCCCGGCGCCCCGCCTCCCTGCCCTCAACACCACCACCACCACCACCACCGCTCCCATCACGCCTGCAAACTACCCCCTCTCTGCCATCCGCCCCACCATCATCGCCAAGGAAAACAAAGACGACGCCCGCTCCCCGTCCACAAACTCCCTCCCGGGGTTCTACCTCGATCTTGACGACGACGAGGACGAGGATGACTACGACGAGGATGACTATGAGGAAGTGGAGGAGCAGATGGAGATGCCTGCTGTGAGCACGAGTGCGTTCGCACGCGTGTCGACGTACAGCCTGCCGCGGACGGCGGGGGTGGTTGGTGATGACAAGCCGGTGTTGAGGAGCGAGATTCCGGAGGGGGGGTTGGGGGAGTTGGTTAGGGAGTTGGGGTGGTTGGGGGAGTTTGTTTGATCTCCCTTTTTTTCTTTGAATTGTTTTTTGGGTTTGGTTTTTTGTTTTGGGGTGTTTGGGGACCTGCTAGATGGGTTTTGGGTAAAATAGATTGGCTTTTTGGTGGGTGGGTTGGTTGGGTTGGACTTTTTGGGAGTTTGGGGTTTGCATACAGCTAGCGATGGGAGCGAGCGAGCGGGTTTTTGGGTTTGGATTTTTTGGTTTTCTTGCTAGCAAGAGAAAGGGATCGAGCGACGCTGGAGTGTCTCTCTCTCATTGAGGAGCATGATGGTCATGCTTGAATGGGACATGCTATGCTGATGGCACGCGGACACGCTGGGATCTATCTGGATGAGGTTGATGGATATACAATAATAATTGACTTGTGATGCCGTATTGGTGTCGGTTATGCTTCTACTTTTTGTTCCTCGATCTTGCTTCATTGAGTGTGTGTGTAGTTATTTGGAGGGTGAAGGCTCACTCTCTTCGTGTTTCTATTTCGATGAGTTGCGACTAACGTGATTTGGATTCCGAGGGCTGGCTTCCACCACGAGCCAGCCAAACTCCCATCTGACCCATTTCGATCAATCCCTGGCTATCAGCATCTGATTCTGCTTAGTGATTGTCGCTGCCGGCCCCGACTCCGCTTGTAACCTCAACGTCGATGTGGAGACGCGAGAAGCGGCAAGATACACAGCCACGGGTTTTACGCTAGGTGGTGAGACCTGAAACGGCGCGGTCAGACCGCCGTTGCTGCACGCTAGAGACGGCGGACGACCGGGTTCTGTTCCACTCTGCATCGAACTTCCACGGTTGCATGGGTGTGGGTTGGGCGGGATGCGGATCGTTGGATTGGTTTGTTTACTTTGCCCCTTTCTCCTCCGTTCTAGATACGAGGTGCGCAAAAACCCACCGACTTAACAAAGTGCGCCATTCGCCGAGCCCTTCACGCCTTCAATCACCAATCCGTCTCAGTTCCCTGTTCTTGGATATCTGAACTGGTAGACCTTGAAAGTCCCACCCCCGCTCAACTAGTACACCGCACCTCGTACTCCAAACGGGAATTTGATGAGAGGGAGAGTTTGAGCCCCGGCCCCAGGCCGAGCCCAGCGGCAGCACTTCCAGCATATGCTACTGGGCAAGATTTCTAGCCCGATCTTCCCTGACTGAGCCAACATGGATGCAGTAGCCAGCCTTGCAACCCAGTTCCCGCTCGCGCGGACCACGAACTCCCCACTCGGCGGGTCAAGCACATCTTCCCAATTCTCTACCGACGTCACCGGCGAGGTCGTTTCACAAATCGTCCGGGGTTGAGAGCAAGAGCAGCAAGTGGACTCCACCCGCCAAGGTCGGTCTAAGATGAGAGACTTCAGGACATCAAGGTCGCCGATCCATTCCCCTGAACAATATACCAAGACAACACACCCTCGGAAAAAAACGTGATGGTCCTGTCCTTGTTGTCGGTCGGTCTGGGCAAGTGGGGCATAGTAGTTCGTAAAAGAAAGATGCAACGAAGTGTGGGCGAAGTGGTCTTCTGCAGCTCCGTTGAACTCGTTCGTGCTGGTAAGTCTCCAGGAAGCGGGATCTCGGCCCTTGACCATTGGGTCGAGTGGCGAGGTGAGCAGCGTGATGCCTGGCTTGCCGACGTTGCCTATCACTCGTCTCAGCTCTTGCCCTCCCGGAGACTCCCAAGGGTCACATGTCAGCTAGGGGAGAGAGAGAGAGGTAGGTCAGCACAGTGGTAAAGAACAACAGCAGGAAGGGTTGGTCAAAGCATGCGCGGAGGGGAGCATACCTTCATGGAAACATATATAGAGTCTTCGAAAGCAAACGCAAAGACTCTTTTGAGATCGGCCGGGCTGATATCGAGCCCCGACTCCATGTATGCCACACAAGCCAAGGCAACCTGGAGCTCCGAAGGGGGCTCAGAGGGGTCCTCCTCACCCAATATCCTTTGGCGGCTGAAATCGAGAAAGAAACCTGGGGCGTCGATTGCCCACTTTGTCTGGTAAATCGGGCTGGCCAGAACTCGGGGTGAAATGGTGGCATCAGGGACAGACGAGTAGACGAGAGAGGCATGAGAGATCGATTTTAAAGCTTTGGTGACAATTGAGTGCTTGCTCATGCCCTCGAAGTACTCAACCAGGCGAGTGGGTGAGACAAGACCATCCTTCATGCCCGAGACGAGATCTTCGACTGTTGGGTCACGGAGTGACGGTCTGGGAAGGGAATCTGCTCGGAACAAGCCCGCAAGCTCCGGGTCGCCGTAAACGAATCGATACTTCTTTCGGGCGCAAGATGGATCAGCTTGACCGCCAAACTCGAAACAATTGTCACGATGGTTCTCCTCCGATAAACGCGCCGGCTCCCTGATGCGCCTTTCGTCATTCTCTTCAAGGCATTCTACCAAGCCTCCTTGAAAGCGATCCCGGCCCTGAAAGCGTCGTGGAATCCAGTAGACATGGCCATCTCCAGAGGCCTGGGTTGACACCGGGAATGCTGTCGCAACTGCGCATTGAACGTCTTTCATGTGTTTCGGGCGGTCAAAGACTCTGATCACCAAACCCGTGGGGTTGCTGATCCCGCTGGTTGCGGCAATATGTTGAAGAAACTTCACCTGCTCTAGGGGTCCTTTGAGACATCGCAGAACATTGCTCGGGTTGGAAAATCCCAAAAACGACCGGGGCCCTCCTGGGGAAGGAAGAAACTCAGAACTCCGCTTGACGCCAAAGTTTAAAAGTTTCTTGGTAACATCAGCGTCTGGCGATGACTCGGGGCCTGCATAGTCCCCCAGGGCTCTTGCGAGAATCTTAAGCCAATGATGTTTGTCCCTAAGGAAAGCAGAATGAGCTGTCTCCCGGTTTTGAACCAAAGGATCTTTGGACTTTTCGGCGTCATCTGGCGTCCGGCAAATTTCGTCCCTCGCCAAGGCAAAAAACTCGGCTATGAGGGGGAACCTGCTCCTGGGCACTCCCCAATTCCCCAAGAAACAGCCGGTCGCGGCCGCGCAGAACTGGGCGAAGGTCATCTTTGCCGATGTCAAGTTGAGGTGCGCTTCGGTTGTCACCGGGCCGCCATAGTAGTTGAGATGTGCGAGGGACAACGACCAGAAGATACCCCGGGGCTCTGTCTCGCCAGGTGAAGGTAGCCCGATCGTGAGGACCCCGCCCGGGGAGACTAGGGGATCATTGAACCGACGACTCGCAGAAGGTTGGTTAATGACGAGAAGGTTGGGGTAGATGTGCCAGGAGCTGAGAGCAAGTAGGGGAGGGCCGCTACTGGCCGTGTCCACGGCTTGTGGCATCCCGCTGACAATCCGTTCCAAGGAGCGCAAGGCTGACGTCCAGACGGCCATCACGCTTTTGTACACGGCCATGTTCAAGTCGATCGTAATATTGAGCTTATCGACCAGCTGCATGAGCTGGGCTTGGTTCTTGTCGTTGACGCGGTCGGCTGTCCGAAGCCAGGCCCGCACACTGGCATCCCACTCGGCGAGCTGGGATCGAGAGATGTCGGCCTGGGTTGCCGCCGCCATGGTGGAGTACGGCACCGCCTCCTCAGATTCGAATTGGGATTTGATCTCCTCCCGTCTCTCCTTGACCATCTCGACCCAGACCGATGTTGCCTCGGCTGCCGGCCATGCCCTGGCGAGCAGACATGCCAACAGCTGGACCTTCAGGGCAGTCTGGGAAGACGTGGCGGCAGCCCAGATGGTTGTCCCGTCCACGCCACTTTGGGCCGAGAAAATGCCGATCTCAGGCCCGTGTGTTGTTTCGGCATGCTGAGCAGTCTCGGACACTCGAGTGCCGTATGCCTTGAGCAAATTTGGCGTGGGGGGGCAGAGCCCCTCGAAGAGGGCTCCCAGCCGGCGAGCTGTGATGTGAGTCGAGCCGTATTCTGCATCCGCCTTGCGCTGCTTCGACAGCACCTGTCCCAGCTGGTGGTATTCTTTTGGCGCCTCGCATTTGATAAGCGTAAAGTCAAAGTTGAGCTGCGCGGCTGCTAACGAGATATCGTTCGTGATGCCGACCAAGGACGCTTGAAGGCGACTGAAATCCATGGCTGGCGAATCTTGTACGGGGCTCAGACTGCGCGGAGGTTTGAGCTGTTCAGAGCTGTCGGTCGAAAGGCCAACTCATCAGATGGCGAAGCGAGGATGGTGAAGGGAGATGTCTGGGGTTGCCGCCGGAGGGCGCAGAGCCTTGTCATGCAATGCGTCAAGCCTCATTCGCCTGCATTGGCTGCTTCGGGCGGCAACGCATGGTGGTGTGTTCCCTAACGGCACAATGGCTGGCTCAAGGCTGATCCGTGGGCTTTCCGGGCCACGCTGCCGGATCAGTACGGAAGACCATGACATGCCCATCCAAGCCCCAGAATAGAGTGAGCCGATTTTCAAGCCAAACTGCCCGATCAGTACAGAACAGCATCAACATAGTAAGAAAGCAGCATCGACATGCTCACACTCAAACACAGCCCAACATGGGCAACGTACAGTAAACCGCCCAAGTCAACCAGGTCTTTTCCACAAAACAAGAAGGGGGTTTCTACAAACCTAACACCCCCTCACTCGGCCCAGCAACACCCACCACCTCACTCAACCAACAACACCCACCCCCTACAAATTCGCAACCCGAAACCTCTCAGCCAACTGCTCCCCCATCAGCCCCTTCTCATAAGCCAAATGCCAAAACCGATGCCTCCAAAGCCTCTTCCCCTCCCCCCCATGCCCGGCCCCCGCATCCTCCAACTTCCCAATCTTCCTCGCCGCCTCCACCACCCTCGCCGCAGCAACCATATCCCCCGCCTCCACCAGCGGCCTGAGCAAATCATACAGCGACCCAAACGTGACGGTCGTGCCCGTAACAAACACCCGGTCAAACACCCCCAGCGCGCGCGGCACGTCCCCGGCCTGGCAGTACCCCTTCATGACGCGCTCCCAAAACACGCGGTCGATGCCCTTGTTGTCGTGCAGCCGGCGGACCTCGATCAGCGCGGTGACGGCGGCCGCGTCGGGCGGGCTGCGCGAGAACCAGTGCTCGGCCAGCATGGTGTAGATGTGGGAGCTGAGCTCGAGGCCGCGGTTCCAGATGTGCGCGAGGACGGCGTTGACGGCCTGGTCGGCGCGGCCGCCCTCGCGGAGGAGGAGGTAGATGATCTTGGCGTAGGTTTGCATGTTGATTTCGACGTTGGAGGATTTCATGGCGGCTAGGATGCGCTCGACCAGGGCGACTTGTTGGGTGGGGGGCAGGGTGCCGATCTGGTTGAGGGCGCCGTCGAAGAGGACGGTGAAGGTGGCGACGTCGGCCGAGATGTTGACGCTGCGCATGGTGGCAAAGATGCCGTCGATGGCTTTCATGTCGCCGCGGCGGACGAGCGGGCGGAGGAGGGTGTTGAAGGTGTAGATGTCGGGGCTGATGCCTTGTTGGGCGGCCCAGGTGAGGACCTTGGTGGCGTCGGTGTTGCGGTTGAGGCGGAGGAGGCCGGTCAGGGCGGCGTTGACGGGCTCGACGGTGGGCTGCACCGCGAGGGCGGCATACGCCGGGTTCTTGCGGGCGGCCCAGACCTTGGCCATCTCGTCGAGCGCGCGGAGGCCGGCGTCCGGGTCCCCGCAGGCGAAGAGGCCGTGGATGCGGGCCGTCCAGATGGGCACGTCCAGCTGGATGCGAGAGGCGACCAGCTTGTTCCAGACCGTCTTGACGCCGTTGGCGTTGGCGGCCTTGGCGCAGCCCAGGAGCATCGAGTTCCACGTCTTGATGGTGGCCTGGACGCCGATGCGCTCCATGTTGTTCCACACTTCGATGGCCAGCTGCGGCTTGCGCATCATGCTGTACGCCATGATGAAGTAGTCGAACAGCTCGGCGCATTTGATGAGCTCCTCGACGCGCCGAGCATCGGGCTCGGCCGCCTCACCCCAGAACTCACCCCATACTTTCTTAACCAGTCCGAGATTGCGGCCCTTGATGGCATCCCCAAGCTGCCGATGAAGCTCGGCCGTCATCTGCTTCGGATTCTGTTTGAAGACAGAGGTCGAGTCTAGAAATGTGCTGTCCTTCTCGGGCCCCGGTTGTTTGGGCCACACAAAACGAGGAAGATCCGGGAAGGCGTCGATGACAGGCTTGAAGTCTTGACGGCGAGGCGGCCGTGTTTGGAATATCAGCCCCTTCATCATCTGGAGGAAGGGCGCGGCCTCGTCCTTGGTGGCGCGGGAGCGATTGAAGGCGTCGTTCACCAGTCTGTACGTCGCAAAGGCGGCAAAAGTCGGCCTCAGCAAGGATGGGCCCAAGTATTGGGGGAACATGGCCCCGAACGCCTTTTGCAGTGTCGTCTGCGGCTGGAACTTGGCAGGGACAGTCTTTTTCGACTTGGGAGGCGTCGTGGCCGGTGAAGCGCCCTCGGGGGAAGCCCTCTGTGCACAAAACACTCTCCAAGCGCCGAGCAGGTCGTGCACGAGGGCATCTCGGCGGGCCATGGCGGTCTCGTAGTCCTTGATGGAGTCGTAGGCGTCGGGGACGGTGCCCTGGCGGTAGATGTGCTGGACCAGCTCGATCACAAGGGTGGCCCAGGCAGAAGGCGCAAGGACATCCAGCTCGGTCATGATCTCGGTGATGCGGGTGACGCTGGGGAGCTGGTTCGCCTCGAAGTCTCGCGGCTTCTCGCGGGCCAATTTGTTCAGCAGCACACCGGCGATCTGGTTCTTGATGATCTGGGGGACACTGGAGCCGGGCTTCGTGACCTGAGGATACACGGTCTCCTCAAAGTACCCGTATGCAGCAGCTAGTGTAGCACCCTCTTGCTCCAGCATTGTTTGTATCCTGGTCACGTCCTTCACGAGCTCGATGGGAGGCGGGCTGGCTGGGGCGCCGGGGATGGCGGGTGTCCGGGCCTGTTGACCAACGATATTCTGGAACATGGCGACCGTGGAGGACCGACGGGAAGACAAAGGGTGATGTTGAGGGACGCGGGCCCGTGCCGGTGTCGTCGACGGCCGCTCCGGGGCGCCGGTGAGGTGCGCATCTTGTGGTCGGGTCTCGTCTTCCCCCTTGACCCCGTTTTCGACAACACCGGCGCTACTAGAGCTCGCGATGCCCCGGCGGAGACGGGATCGAGACGTAATGAGTAGCCTGAACTGGCAGCGTAGGCAGATGCTGCCCACACTCGCCAGCTCGCGCATGGTTGGCCGTAGCAGTCGCGGGGCTTGTGGTGGTCGTGGCCGAGTGCGTGGCTGTGGTGTGGTTGTGTGCAGCTGGAGGAGCAATTGCGGATCCGGGCGTGGCTGGGCTTGAAGTTTCGGCCCTCGGTCGGGTCGAGCGTTGAGTGTGGTGCTGCGTGGGTGGGCCAGGTAAGGTGTCGTGTCGTCTCGGCTCGAAAGCCCAAAGTTCAAAAGGTCAACATCTCAAAATCTCAAAATCTCAAAATTACGCCCAAGAATTATTCACGGCCCGGAATTGGCGTTGCACGCCAAGCACCGCCCCGCCCCGCCATCCGCCCTGGCTGTGGGCCGCTGCAGCTCGCTGTCCGACCAGGGATGGCGCTGCAGGGGCGCTGTGCAGTGGGGAGACAAGCCGTGGCAGGCACCTCACCCCTTTGAGCTCCCTGTGTTCATCGCAACTCCGGTCCTGTGTCACCCTCGGTACGTCACTGCTCGATGTCCGGTCCCCGCTGTGGCACCGGCAAGCACCGCAGCTCCCGGCGCCCAAAAGAGCTTCCCCTCCCATTTAGATTCCATTGCTTCCCGTAATGTTGCGTAGATATAGTTTGACCAAAACATTTCTTTGGATGCCTTGGGCGGCCTAACTCCGAGCACTACTCCATCAATTCCCCCCTCGATCATCCATCATCACACCATCCTCCGCCATGACGAGCCTAGTCCCCCGCGCGCCGTACACGGACGAGGAGCTTCGCCGCCTCTATCCGGACCGTCTGGAGCTGCAGCTGGTTCAAGTCCTGATGCGCCACGGCGAGCGCAGCCCGGTCTCGGCTCGCCTCCAGAACACCGGCTTGCGGCCGTGGTGGCCCTACTGCTCCGACGTGCGCCAGATGCGGTCTGCCGTCCTCGCCGCTGCCCGTGACTCTGACTCTGCCTCCTCCACCGACTCCTCGTTCGGAACCCTCGAGTGGAACCGCCGCCTCGAGACCTTCGGCGACAATGACGAGCCCGTCGTAGCTCGCGGCCGCGGCGGCCAGCAAGACGGCATCTGCGACATGGGCAGCCTGACCGACCGCGGCCGCCAGACCACCTACAAGCTGGGCCTCCGCCTGCGCGATCTCTACGTCGACCGCCTCGGCTTCATCCCGCCCACCATGAGCTCGACCGACTTCCTCTACCTGCGCGCCACCCCGGTGCCGCGCGCGATGGAGTCCCTCCACCAGGCCTTCTCAGCCCTCTACCCGCCCTCGGCCCGGGAAGCAGGCCCCGACGGCAAGTTCCCCACCGCCACCATCCTAGCCCGCGTGCCCGGCGACGAGACGCTGTATCCCAACGACGGTAACTGCCGCCGTTTCGCCGCTCTCTCGCGGGCCTTTGCCCAGCGCGCCGCCGACCGGTGGAATAACACGCCCGAGATGGACTACCTCCACAAGCAGTTCGGCAAGTGGCTGCCGCCGGACACCAAGATGGCCGTCGACTCGCGTCCGCGGCTGTCGGGCATCCAGGACACGGTCAACGCGACCGACGCCCACGGGCCCGAGACCCGGCTGCCCGGCGAGTTCTACGACCCCAAGGCGCGCGAGATCATGGCCAAGATCGCCGTCGAGGAGTGGTTCGCCGGGTTCAAGGAGTCGAAAGAGTACCGCATGCTGGGCATAGGCAGCCTGCTCGGGGACGTGGTCGGCCGCATGGTCGGGAGCGTCGAGCAGGGGAACCACCCCGGGCGCATCCGGTTCGGGCTGAGCGGGTGCCACGATACCACGCTTGCGGGGGTGCTGGCGAGCATGGGCGCGTACGAGACGAACGAGTGGCCGCCGTTCACGAGCCATCTCGCCATTGAGATGTTCAAGGAGTCCAGCACCCCATCGCCGGTGCCGGCGAAGAGCAGTTGGTGGTCATCGCTTTTCGGATCGGCGACAACCCCCGCCGGCATCGGCCGGAAGCCGACGGAGCAGCTGACGGCCAGCGAGAAGAACAAGCTGGACGGGTACTACGTGCGGATGCGCTACAACGACGAGCCTGTCACTGTGCCAGCGTGCCGGCTGCCCGGGAACCATCTCGAGGGCGACGAGTCGTTCTGCACACTGGTGAGTGCACTGTCTAGTCGGACTGCCATTGATGAGGAATAAAAGTGACTGACAAAACTCCACAGGCCGCTTTCAAAGCCGTCGTCGACAAGTTCACCCCGACAAATTGGAAGCAGCAGTGCCGCATGAACAGGGGCGAGCCCACGCTCCCGGCGGGCGAGCCCGAGTGGGCAGGCCACTGAGCCGGGAGGAAGCATTCGTTGAAAACAGACCGGCAAGGTCGCCTTGATATCTAACTACATAGCATCATTAGCCTGGAGCTTGGTGTTGTGCGGCTGGGAGGGTAATGGGTGGAGGAGAGAGGATAGGCTTGGAAAAAGCCCAGCGGACAGCGCGGTCGTAATGCAGGGAGGGAGGAAAATAATGGAGGAGCCGGACAGACGGACGGCTCGGTGATAGGAAGAAAAGAAGATCCCACTCACACACACACACACCTCGCACCGTCAGTGATAGTTTGATACCACCCCAACAACCACCCCTTCCGTAACAACCAACCGCCCCCTAGATTCCAGATCCTAACCAACAACCCCCTCCACAACCCCCCTTCTCTCCACCCCCCTCTCCCTCTTCTCTTTCTTCTCCCTCTCCTCCCTCACCTTTCTCTTCTTCCTCGCCCGCCGCACCGCCAGCTCCAACGCCGCCATCTCCCCGCTGACAGTCGCCAGCCGCGGGATGATGTCCTCGACGGCCGTGACGGCGTGGCCCTGGGCCTGGCGCAGGGCGGCGGGGGTCAGGATGCCGAACCAGCGGAGGGGGTCGGTTGATTTCTTCTTTTTGGTGGTTGTGGTGTCGTCCTCTTCATCCTCCTTCTCAGCATCCTCTTCTGCGTCTTTTTCTTCCTCTTCTTTCGTGGGAGGGTCAGGTTCTTCAGTCGTCACTACCGGGGTGGTGACGGTGAACACTGCCGAGACACCGTCCTCCCCAAGCTGGACAGCCAGCCGCCGCCCCGCCTGCATGCGCTCGTCGTAGTAATCCTGGCCGTAGTAGCGGATGCCGCGGTCGGCCGAGAAGTTGGCGCGCGCCAGGCTGTGGTAGAGGTCGGCCTGGCGGGCGTTGAGCGCCGCGCGGAGGGTCGTGTACTCGTCGAGCCGGGCGAGGTAGGCCTCGAGGAGGCGGTCGATGGTTTGTGTTTCTGTTTCTGGTTCTGGTGCTGGTTCTGTGGGGGGGGCCATGGTGGTGGTTTGGGTTTGTGCGTGTGTGAGGGTGTGTGTGTGACTTGTGAGACGAGGCTGAGTGAGTGAGACGGGGAGGTCGATGCTTGGTCCGGCTGAGAGTGAGTTGATTGGCATGGAACCTGCCCCACTCCCGCAGTCGTCTGCACACCAACCAAGCCAACGCTACAGACTACTCTTTTTTTACTTTGCTGGATTCCATACACTACGCTGACTGGAAGCGACCGTGTGAGTTAGAGTGCACCGGATATAGACCTCGAGGGTGACGCGGAGAGGAGCACTCGAATCACTCGATAGGGCGCCAACGGAGCGCGACCTCTGGGACAGGTGGGCTCTCAGCTTCGACAACAGCTGAGCATGTTGGTCCCAGAATGTGCCATGTAACCCGACGTAACGTTTCGCTCTGGGCTATGTAACGGCCCATACCTAGGGAGATAGTGTCCATAACGCTAGGCCCTGCCCTGCGACTCTCGATTCTTCGCAGAGATGCCGAAGAAACGGAGTGTGACCATCGTCGTCAAGTTTGGCGGAGACGGTCAGGGTTAGGGAAATAGTACGGGACCTCGACGGTGCCACATGGGCATCACAGAATGGAAGCAACCTAAGCTGATCTGATAACGCACATGGCATTCTGTAACTCCCATATTGCGGCATGATTGACCGCCGGCCAGGAGCATGGAAAGGATGGCAAACACCAAACAACCCCCCAGGCAGCAAGAGGCCCCACCTTCCCTGTCCCTCGCCCACGACTCCAGGACCCTTGCCAAGCCGAATCCGGTCTCGAGCTGGAAAGGGCCGAGCTGCAGCTTTGTGTTGGCGATGCTGCTCGACCTCGGTCCTTCTCCTCGCTCCCTGTCTGCCAGTGCCAGCTGTCTGTCTCTCCTTTTTCAATTGTTCCCCTCCGTCAACGTCCACGCAACCTGCAGCGTCTGCGGTATTTTGCATACCAGAAATCCAAATCCAGCCGGGCTCATCCCTCCCTTCTGTCACAGGCCCATGCCCGTCGACGCAGAGTCCCCGCGTTTCTCATGCAAACCGGGACCTGCCACGAACAGAAAAGCGCCTGGTGGGTCCGTCCTTCATGCGCTCTGTGAGACAGTGAGACCGCATTTGGAGATTCGGCGAGGGCAGCGCGCCGTCTTGGGCCTCAGACTAACCCGGAGAAGCCACTCTCACGGGCTCTTCCCGCAGAATCTGGCCGACTGCGAACTAAACAGAGCACAGGCGTTCGTGGTGCCGACGTGTTGACCAAGAGCCAAGCCAACAAACGGGCGCGGCCTGTCGGGGACGATCCTGGGTCGAGCCGTGATAGGGTGGCTTCTGTTGCACAGCATTTGCCGGCTCTGCGTCTTCCAGAAGCCAGCCAATGCCGCCCAGCCAGGACGGCTGCGAAATGGGGTTCTGGGACCGCCCGCCTGCCAGCCATGTGCAAGAAACGTTAGGCCAAGCCGCCGGAACATGGAACATGACCCGCCAGAGACGACACGACACATGCTCTGGCGCGGTCGGTTCTCCAGCGCACAGCACAGCAAGCCGCACAGCGCAGCAGTGCTCCAGTGCGGAGCCCACCCGCTGGCCGTTTGGATCTCGGCCCTCCAGTGCGAACGGATACTTGTCGTCGCCGTCCGCCAGACTCCCAGACCTCGACGGTAAACTGCCCCAACGATCGTCCGTCCCAACTGCCATTTCCTGGAGCGCAGGGCCGGCAGGGCACAGGGCAGATGACTTGCCTTAGCTCGACATGGCTAGCGCACAGCGGGCAACGCTTCGCCTGATTGCTCCAACTTTGTTAGCCGTCCAGAGCACCTCCGTTGTGGTTAGTTATCGCTCAATTTGTGTGACGAACGAGCGAACGGCGGGCATTGATCAAGAGGCCCCAACCAAATGTGGGAAGCCTGCTTGGCCCCAGCGCGACAACCCCCCCGGTCAGAAACCACTGACCGCTCGCCTGCCACTCTTCCTCCCCCAGCACCCAGCCCGCCAGGCCCTGCCTGGGTTCTCCAAGCTCCCCCCCCCCGTAATCTTACGAGGCTGCTGCTTGCACAACCCGTGGACCTGCAACAAAACCTCCAGTCCCCTTTAATTCGCGACCGGGACCCATCTCCCTTTTCATTCTCGATTGCTGTCTGCTGTCTGCTTGCTGCTTGTCGTTGCTCCCTGTCGTGGCCGCCCGGAAGCCCATTTATTCCTCCCTTCGTCTTATCGGCCCCCCGGCCCTCCTTTGTCTGTGCAGAACATCCCGTCCCTCCCCCCAGAAACCCCAGGCCACAGCACAGGTTTGCCGGTGCAAGTAGGTTGGCCTCGGAATATCGACCGCTTCATTCGTCATCGGCTCCCGCTTTCCCTTCCACCCGCCGAAACTCCATTCTCTGGGTTTCCCCATCCCATCCCATCCCATCCCATCCCATCCGACTCCACTCGGCCCTGCGCACTTTCGAAATTGCCCCGTGGTCTGCAGCCCGCGATAACTTAGCGTTACGTGGAAGTCGAGGTCGGATCCAAGCCCGTCTCTGCTGCGAGGTCTCCGGCGAGCCTAGGTAGCTATCGATCATCAAAAGCTCCCTGCTCCTGACTGGGAGCCCCGTTCTCCAACATGGTACTCGGAACTATCAAGTGCGTCCGCCTTCCCTCCCTCCCTCGCCCCGACATGCGGCATCTTTGGGGCGGCAGCAAACCGCACGCCGCGGCGCTGCATATGCCTGTCTCGGAGAGCTTCGTCTCCGTGAGACGCGTCCCCGCCGCCTCGACACCCCAGTCCATGACTCTCCCCCGCGCACCCGAGCTTGTGGCTGACACGAGGAATCTCACTAGATGCGTGGTCGTCGGCGACGGTGCTGTCGGCAAGACATGTCTGCTCATCAGCTACACCACAAACAAGTTCCCCTCGGAATACGTGCCAACAGTTTTCGACAACTATGCCGTCACCGTTATGTACGTCGAGCCCCCGGCGCTGCGCCACGCTCTCCCCGCTGCGGCTGCTAAACAAGCCCTCTCTCTAGGATCGGTGACGAGCCCTACACCCTGGGACTGTTTGATACCGCCGGACAAGAAGATTACGACCGCCTGCGCCCGCTCTCGTACCCCCAGACCGACGTCTTCCTCGTCTGCTTCAGCGTCACATCACCCGCCTCGTTCGAGAACGTCCGCGAGAAGTGGTTCCCCGAGGTACACCACCACTGCCCCGGCGTGCCCTGCCTGATCGTCGGCACCCAGGTGGACCTGCGCACCGACGACCAGGTCGTGGCGAAGCTGGCCAAGCAGAAGATGGCCCCGGTGAGGAAAGAGGACGGCGAGAAGATGGCGAGGGACCTGGGCGCCGTCAAGTACGTCGAGTGCAGCGCCCTGACGCAATATAAGCTCAAGGATGTCTTTGATGAGGTGAGCAGCCCCCACACCCGTCTTGCAAGCCGGCATGGGCGATGAAGACGCTGACCACCGACTCGCAGGCCATTGTTGCCGCGCTCGAGCCGCCCCCGCCGAAGAAGGGGCCCAAATCACACAGATGCCAGATCCTGTGATCACCGCGTCTCACACGCGAGGCGTTATTGTTTGACCGGATCCTACTCCGCGTGGGAAAAAACACGCTTATCAGGAAGATAGAATCTGGACAGCTATATACCCAGGCCCGGTTTTGGCCCCTCAGGAAACCGCAGGTTGAGAGCTGTCCGGATGGAGCGCATGGCGGTTCACGACAACCGCCAGATGCCCAGGAGGAGGGGGAAGAGGAGGGTCTGAGCGAACCCCCAAGCAAGGACCTCTCGGTGTCTTTTCTGGGCCCACGCAAATTTCCCCCCGACATCACTCTTGGCTGGCAGCATCGAGGTTGGGTTTGCTTGATATCGGGAGGTTTGATGGGCTGGGGTTGATCAAAGCAACATTTTCTGCCGAGAGAACCCGTCTGCCCCAGGTCACTCTGCTTCCTGGTATCTTCCCCCCCGGCCTCTCAGCGCAATTTCTTTTTCTTCCTTGTTGATTCTATCTCTCTCCTGTCAATGGGTGGGCAAGTTCATACACCGAGGCAGGAAACTTTCCATTTTGATAGGACAGTTTGGCGATTGGAGTGCAATTGAATCAAGGTTCCCTTTTCCCCTTTTCCGCGCGCGATCTTGCTCGTTCCCCCGTCCAAACTCGGGCCCCGTCAAGATGAATTGCCATCCCCGCCGAGCAACGGCGCGCAAAAGCCCCCGGCCCGATAACCAGCGAGCAGGATCGGCTAGAGGGAGGCTGGCGTGCGGGAGGAGGCGGCTGGGAGTGCCATCCATCAGCTGCATGATCACAGTGCGAGGGCTTGGTGTTGCGGAAGCCCTCTCTCTGCGACTGACTCGGGCCAGAGCCTGGATCTTGTCGGATGGGCTGGCTTGCTGCATGGGATGAACCCCTGGAGACTCGCAACCATGCACAATACGGTACCACGTCTACCTTGCATCTGGGCAGGGTTGACACGCTCAGGGCTGATAAGACGAAGCTCAGTTGCGGCACGGTGTGCGCTGCACCTGCGAGGAGCTGGTCGCTGGTGGCCTTGCCTTGGTCAGATGGATCGGTGGTATCTGGATGAAGCACCTTTGGCGGGCTCGTCGTGAAACAGGCCCTTGCGATGGCATTGCCTTTTGGGATCTCTGAGCATGCCCGCCCTCTTACTTCGATACAGTGCCTCCATACCTTCCAGATACCTGCTGACTCACAGCTGTGCGAGACGAACAGCGGAAGCAGGGTGCCCCGACAAGTGTACTTGTATGAGAGGACCATCTGGATCGCCGCGAACTGTTCCAGATGCAACGGGTCTAGATCAGTGCGGCGTCGCAGCCGTCGTCCCGAAAGCGTGGCCCGGGCGCCCTTATCTCAGCACCGGACTCTCTCTCGCTGCTGAAGGGCACTGTGAGTCATTGCTCTTTTGGGCACCATCCGCCAAAAACCGACCCAAAAACCGACCTAAGAACGTCCCAATTGCCCCGCCAACTTTTTCTCCCCCCCCCAAAACGAACCCCACCAAAAGTCTCGCCCTTGTCCACGCTGTCCACAACCCCTCCTCCCGGGCACCGAAAACACCAAAACCTGCGATCGACAGCGAAGCCCCAGGAACCAAAATGGCCGCGCCGCAGGATCTCGCCGACCGCACCAAGGGCGCGAGCACGGGCCCGACCTCGGACGCAAAGTGCTACATCGACCCCGCCACGGGCAAGGACGACGCCAGCGCGGACGGCTCCGAGGCCCGCCCCTACCAGTCCCTCTACCATGCCCTGCTGCAGCACCTCGACCAGCCGGCCCCGGCCTACCTCACCCGCCCGGCCGCGCCCAAGGAGGGCGCCGACGGCCCCGGGGCCTGGGAGGAGCCCGCCAAGAGCGCCGTGAAGAAGGCCGTCGGCCGCGTCGACGCCTACAAGAAGAAGCTGGCCAAGGAGCAGGCCTCGGCCAAGCAGGAGGAGGACGAGCGCCGGGCCCGGGCCAAGAACCTCGAGGACGCCAAGAAGATCGTGCTCGTCGAGGATGCCTCGCTGCCGCCGGCCGTGCGCGTCAAGCTGGGCAACAAGGCCGTCGAGCTGGGCGACGGCGCGGGCAAGAAGGGCGCCCGGGTCAAGGTGTTTGGGCGCATCCACGAGCTGCGCGTGCAGAAGACGACCACCTTCATCACCCTCAAGGACGGCTACGGCTACCTGTCGTGCATCCTGCCGGCGGGGCCGCTGACCAAGAACTACGACGCGCTGGTGTTCGCGCTCGAGACGGCGCTGGTGCTGTACGGCGAGATGCGCGCCGTGCCCGCGGGCGTCAAGGCGCCCGACAACCGCGAGCTGCATGTCGACTACTACAAGGTGCTGGGCGCGGCGCCGAGCGACCTCGACGCCATCACCAACAAGGTGTCGATGCAGCAGGACCCGTGGGACGCCGCCATGCTGGACAACCGGCACCTGGTGCTGCGCGGCGAGAACGCCTCGGCCGTCATGAAGCTGCGCGAGTTCGTCGAGCTGGCCTTCATCGACAGCTACCGCGAGATGCAGTTCCGCAAGGTTTCCCCCCCGGCCATGGTGCAGACCCAGGTCGAGGGCGGCGCCACGCTGTTCAAGTATGACTACTACGGCGAGGAGGCCTACCTCACGCAGTCGAGCCAGCTGTACCTCGAGACGGTCATCCAGTCGCTGGGCGACGTGTACTGCATCGAGAAGTCGTTCCGCGCCGAGAAGAGCCTAACGCGGCGCCACCTGTCCGAGTACACCCACGTCGAGGCCGAGCTCGACTTCATCGAGTTCGACGACCTGCTCGAGCACATCGAGGAGCTCATCTCGCGCGTCGTCGACAAGGTGCTGGCCGACGACACGATGCGCGGGTACGTCAAGTCGCTCAATCCGGACTTCCAGAAGCCGTCGCGGCCCTTCATGCGCATGAAGTACGAGGAGGCCATCGAGTGGCTCAACAAGCAGGACCCGCCCATCCCCAACGAGGAGGGCAACCCCCACGTGTTTGGCGACGACATCGCCGAGGCCGCCGAGCGCCGCATGACCGACATCATCAACCGGCCCATCTTCCTCACGCACTTCCCCGTCGAGATCAAGGCGTTCTACATGAAGAAGGACCCCAACGACCTGCGGGTGACCGAGTCGGTCGACGTGCTGAGTATGTTTCTTCTCACCGCAGATCGAGAAAGGGGAGTTACTGACGCGGTGATGCAGTGCCCGGCGTGGGCGAGATCGTCGGCGGCTCCATGAGGATGGACGACTACGACGAGCTGATCGAGGCGTACAAGAAGAACGGCATCCCCCACGAGCCCTACTACTGGTACACCGACCAGCGCAAGTGAGTCTCCCCTGTCCATCTACCCCCCCCCCCCAAACCCGCACCGTGATCGCTGACAAGGCTTTTTCAGGTACGGCTCCTCGCCGCACGGCGGCTACGGTCTCGGCTTGGAGCGGTTCCTCGCCTGGATGGCCAACCAGCACACCGTCCGGACGTGTAGCTTGTACTCGCGCTTCATGGGGCGGTGCAAACCGTGATCGGGGAGTGGGGATGGGTTGGATGATGGCACGGAGTTTTGGGAGCGTCGACGGGCTGGCTATGTGGCTAAAAGGTTTATTACTGGGGTTTGAACCTAGACTTGAGAGCTTGAGACATAGAATTGCATGATACCGGTAATCTGGCGCAATTCCTCTCCCAGGGCATGCATACGCCGCATTTTGAGATGCGAGTTGACGAGGTCGCGGCTAACTAACAAAACATGGATGTTATGTCGTTTTATGCGGCGTCAACGGCGGCGGCTACGGCACGGCTTGCATTTTGTGATCCTCGACGATCCGCCGCAAAACAAAAAGCGGCCGAGCCGGATCCTCGGGTCTGCGTTGGTGAAAGGGCGAATCCCTTGTGCATCAAATCATCTCATCCTTTCCGCGGGATGTGCGACGGCTGACGGCGGTTGTTCATGTGTGTGTCATGCCGGGTGCTGATCGGATCGTCTGGTGACGGGCGGGTGAAACGTGTGGGTTGTGTGGGTTGTGTGGCTGTTGGTGATCGGCTTCGAGGGTGGTATGGAGTATAATAGTTACGGAGCGGCCTCGATGATATTCTTTCAACGTCACAACTGTTGGCCATCCTTCTTTGTTTTGGCCCCTGGCCAACGGCCCTGCGCAGATCCTCTCGCTTGCATGCTTGAGAGAGGCAAGTCATCACGACCCCTGAAGGGCCCCTGGCACGCACGCCGCAGCCTCGCCGAGAGGGCTGTGGGTGGGGAGATTGGGAATGAAACAGGACATTTTGCGCGAGGAATGGACTGCGGTTTGGAAGCGTTGTGGCATTTGAGCTCAGTCTTGGCTTGTTTGGTTTGTATTCTGTATGGAGTACGGAGTAGTCTAAGGCATGTGTAATGTAAGCCATCTGCTGTGTCATTGAAGAATGCATGGCTGCACGGGCTAGACTGGCATATCCACGCGGTGCTTCGTGGTTGCGTGCCTGGTGTCAGGTTGACATCCTTGGCGGTAACAACTCGCCTCGAGTTGCCTTGGTGTCGAGCATGTCATGACACGTTGGCTTGGGAGATGTGGGTTGAAGATGGGTTCCTCTGAGAGAATGTGCCCCCTGTTCAAGTCTCTCTTCTCATCGACACATGCCATTTCGCATCGAAGCCGCCCACACCAATCGGAAATTGGCACGGTTAAACAACGTCGAGGGGCTCTCTCTTTCGCGTAACCCCCTCGTTGGTGTGACCGAGGGTCCAAAGTCACCCTCCCAAACTCAATCCACCCCTTTCGTTGCATCCCGTCGTCTGGATCTGGAAACACGCATGCCCCTGGCCGTGCCGGGAAGATCCAAGATTGCCGTTGCCCGGAACTGTCGCAGAGAACAGCAGCAGACCAGAAACCAGAACCAGAAACCACGGAGAATTGTCGCAGGAACGTGCGATTCAGCAGGGGGCCGGGCAGGGATGTCGCATCGTTAGGCGGTAGCAACGAGTGGCCCCACCATCTGGGCTGGCGCCAGGGCTGGGATGCGGCGAGTCGAGATGGAACGATTCAGAGCGGAAGGAAAGCCATCCAGGCTGCCAGGGAAAAAGAAAGGGGTCTTTCGATCGCATCTCGCATCCATCTGGCAGCCCGCGGGAACCCGCAGCAGCCCGCAGGCCCATCCCGACCCAGCCCAGCCCAGAGTCCCAGACCGGCGCTGTCCAGGCCCTGCCGCCCTGCCGCCGTGGTGGTGCTGTGCCGTGCTGCTCGGCCAGAAGCAGCAGAAAGGAAAAAACGCGGAGAGAGGGTTGCACAACTGGCCCAGATTGGCATTCGTTGCTTGCAGCCCCTACTCTATGGGAAACGACGGCGGCCGCTGATTGGCACGGCGGCTGCCAGCGGTACCCGCTGCGAGGTCGCATGGCTGCTCGGGCTGTGGGCAGCCTGTGGTGTTCTGGGCATGATGCCCCCCATGCCCCCCAGCAAGGCACCGAAGGGGACCTCGCTGCCAGGTACCGCGCCTGACGGCCACGGTTCCCTGCCCGCTGCAATTAAACCCGACTTTTAGCTCATCCACCCCCAATCCAGCTGCCACCTGCCACCTGCCTGCCACCCACAGCGCGCCCCAATCTTGCACCTCCTTTTTTCCCGCCTGCTCTTTTTCTCTGCTTCCGCACCCGCCCTACCCTACCTATCCTACCCTCCCTCCGAGTCGCTCGTTGTTGGACTTTGGTTGCCGTGTCCCTCCCTTCCGACAACTGCTTCCACCACCTTGCTGCTTTTTTCTTCTCCGCTTCCTATCATTCTTTTATAGGTATTCGGTTCATTCTTTGGTGCAAGTCCCGGGGCCTTCGCGCGTGCTCCCGCCCTTCACTCTCGCCCGCTCGACACACGATCCGAACCAATTTCATCACCCGATCCGTTCGTCTGGACGCGGGCTCTCGTGTTCCGACGCCAGTCTTGCATCTTCTCGACCCTCGCTTGCTTGAGAATCGCTCGCTCGATTTACAATATACCTACAATTTTAATACTCGGCATCCTTCTTTGTCCGACCCCCGGTTCTCGACTTTGATCCCGACCTGGATCTCGACCTTCGCCGCCCTTGTCCGCTGTCTTTGCTCGAAGCGGGATCCTCCTGCTCGTGAAAGAGACTGCATTGGCTAGCAAGCATTTCTTTCTTTGGAGCCCGGCCGCTGCGTGTTTCTTTGGGGTTGTTTGCTCTTCAGCCACACGTGCGGCATCCCTCGATACCGTCCGTCACCGGTCAAATAGGCTCTGGATCCAGAAATTGGGGAGGAACCAACAGTGTTATCCATCGCTCTCAGGGACCCCTTGAGAGACTCGTTTGCACCGGTAGCACCAGCACTGCATTCCAGCGCGCCATCCCCTGCTTTCTCGTGCCTTTGACGGGGCACGTCTAATCCTTCAAAACGGCGGTCCTATCTCACCAAGCCAGGGACAGCCTTGTCCCTCCGCATCTTCTCGGGATGCAGGATATGTCCGGTCACCAGGCCGGGCCGAGCGTCCCCGGCCGCTTCGGCCACGCCTCGAAGCCGTCCAACAGCGACACCGGCTTCTCCCACGGCGCCTTCACCTCCAACATCACCGGCTTTGCCGAGAGGCATCCAGGCCGCCGCGGGAACATTCCCACCATCAACACCCAGCCGATGCAGCAGCACCACCATCACCAGCCCCCGGCCAGTGGTGCCGATCTGACCACCCCGGGTACTGCTTTCGATATGCAGTTCACCCCCCTGCTGCCCTCGCAGCTGCTCCTCGGCAGCCCGTTCCAGCCCGGCACGCCCGCGGCCTTTGGGGGCCCGCCCTTCCAGAACATGAACAGCTACCAGCAGGCCCAGCACCAGAGCCTCCAGCAGCAGCAGAATGGCCCGTCGAGCCCGGTCCAGCAGAGCATCTCGCCCCAGATGTACCAGTCCATCGTGTCGCCTTCGGCCTACGGCGCGCCCCAGTTCTACACGCCGCAGTCTCCCACGGGCTCCTTCAACAACGTGGCTGGCCAGATGCAGGTGCCCATGCAGCCGACGTCCCCCGTGTCGATGGGCCCCGGCATGGTCACGGGCACCAGCCGGACCGTGTACCTGGGCAACATCCCTCCCGACACCACCGCCGAGGAGATCCTGGGTCACGTCCGGAGCGGTCAGATCGAGTCGGTCCGGCTTCTCCCCGACAAGAACTGCGCCTTCATCTCGTTCCTGGACGCGAGCTCCGCCACTCACTTCCACTCTGATGCCATCTTGAAAAAGCTCTGCGTCAAGGGCCAGGATATCAAGATTGGCTGGGGCAAGCCCTCGCAGGTCCCGACCTCGGTCGCGCTCGCCGTTCAGCAGTCTGGGGCGTCCCGGAACGTCTACCTCGGAAGCCTGCCCGAGGACATCACCGAGGAGGAGCTGCGCGAGGACCTGGGCAAGTTCGGCGCCATCGACACGATCAAGACGGTGCGCGAGAAGAACATTGCCTTTGTGCACTTCTTGTCCATCGCCAACGCCATCAAGGCCGTTTCCCAGCTGCCCCAGGAGCCCAAGTGGCAGGCGCCCCGCCGCGTCTACTACGGCAAGGACCGGTGTGCCTATGTCTCCAAGACGCAGCAGCAGAACGCCGCGCAGTATCTTGGTATCGCCCCCGGCTATGCGCACATGTTGACTGGCGCCGATCGTGATCTCATCTCGAGCGCTCTGGCTCAGCAGTCCGTGGCCGCCGCCGCCGTGGCCACCACGGCTGGTGGCATCGGCAACCTGGGCAACCGGACCATCTACCTGGGCAACATCCACCCCGAGACCACCATCGAGGAGATCTGCAACGTCGTCCGGGGCGGTCTCCTGCACCACATCCGCTATATCCCCGACAAGCACATCTGCTTCGTGACCTTCATCGACCCGACGGCTGCCGCGTCCTTCTACGCGCTGAGCAACCTGCAGGGGCTGATGATCCACAACCGCCGGTTGAAGATCGGCTGGGGCAAGCACTCCGGGGCGCTCCCGCCCGCCATCGCCCTCGCTGTCAGCGGCGGCGCCTCGCGTAACGTGTACATCGGCAACTTAGACGAGACCTGGACCGAGGACCGGCTACGACAGGATTTCTCCGAGTACGGCGAGATCGAGCTCGTCAACACGCTGCGTGAGAAGAGCTGCGCGTTCGTCAACTTCACCAACATCGCGAACGCGATCAAGGCGATTGAGGGCGTCCGTGGCAAGGATGAGTACCGCAAGTTCAAGGTCAACTTCGGCAAGGACCGCTGCGGCAACCCGCCCCGGCAGATGCAGCAGCAGCAGTCGCCGCGCGGCGACCCGACGCCCTCGCCGCCCATCAACGCCCCGAGCCAGAACGGCAACTCCCCCACGGGCGGGCCGGGCGGCGCGGCCCCGGCGGCGCTGTTCAACACGACCAGCAACCCCCTGACCATGTACCTCAACCACGTCTCCGCGCAGGCCCAACAGCAGCAGCAGCAGCAGCACCACGTGCTGGCGGCGCAGCAGGCGGCGCTCTTCGGCACGGCGGCGTCGTCGCCCAACGAGCCGGGCCTGACGCTCGAGGTGCCGCAGGGCCCCATCTCCAGCCACCACCAGCAGTCGGCCAGCATCTCCAACGGCTACATCACCAACCCGTCGACCTCGGGCGCCACCACCATCGGCGGGCTGCTCGCGCCGGGCCGTGCCTCGCACTCCCGCGCCGTCAGCCTGCCTGTGTTCGCGCCCGGGTTTGAGAATGGGGGTACGAGCCCCAATAGCCTGCACGGCAGCATTGGCGGTGGTGATGGCGGTGGCGAGCGCCGTGGGCACCAGTACCAGGCTAGCTTTGGTGGGATGGGGGCGGGGTTTGGGCTGGCGATTCAGGGGAATCTGAATGGCTGGGTTGAGGAGGAGGTTGCGAACTGATGTGGGGTGGATGGGTGGATGGTGTTGACGGCGGCGGAGTGGGGAGTGGGCTTGGGAGGAGGAAGTAAATTGAAGTATTTTGTTGTAATTTTGGTTTTTTTTTTGGATTTGGCGCCTCCTTTTTTATTTATTTTTTTCTTGGATTTTCTTTTTATCCATTCATTCATTCAATTTCCTTCATTCTTTTTCTTTTTCTTTTGCGCGCCGCTGTCCTCTTGTTCTTTTTGAACACCACTTCGCTCCTTGTAATAACACTCCTTTTTCGCTTGTATCTTGTTTTTCGGGCTGTTTTTTTTTTGGATCTGTTTTTTGGATCGCGCTTCGCCTGGGATGGCCGTCGTCAGGCGAGGGGGTGGTGGTAGTAAGGTGGTGGCAGTGGTAGTGGGTAATTGTTGAGAGAGTGCTTCGTGTGAAGCAGGGAGATGGATGGAGGGCGGAGGAAAAGGGTGTTGGAAAAGAATGGTTGAGGGTTTGGTCGAGTTGTGGAAGCAAGGTCATCATCATCATCATCACATCACATCACATCACATCACATCACATCACATCACATAGGGAGCTCGCATGGAACGGGAAGGGGTTCATAGTTTATAGGCTGGCTGGATCGATGGACGGGCATGGATGGGCTGGCGCGCGCGAGACGCTGGTTAGTGGTTCTCTAGGTAGATGGAATGGAGTCTTGACTGGATATGGACCGGGTTTGTGTCAGAGGTAGTGAGAGCACTGAGCAGTGAGAGCAGTGAGGTGGTTGGAGGGAGAGCTGTCATCCCTGGCGGTTGATTGACCGTGGTACAACCCTAACCCTGCTTCTGTCGCGCATCGTCAATCAACATCCCACTTGCACGCGTCTCTCGTCGCCCCGCGACTCCAACACCAAACTCGAACAACAACAGCCCGTGTGTGTCGCCAGCCCAGAAAGACAGGCAGACAGACAGACAAACCACGATACCATGGCGTCAAGATCCGACACAGAGCTCTTGACAGAGCATTTCGGCTACCCACCAGTTGTATGTTGACCCCATTCCCGCTCCCATCCATCCATCCATCCCCCCCTCGAAGACTATTCGATTCATTCCCTTCAGAACCCAACTAACCCACCACACCAAAGGCCCTCCTCGACGAAATAATCAACGCAATAAACTACCTCGCCGAACGCGCCCTCCACTCAATAGAACAAGGCCTCCTCAACGCCCCGCCCGCCTCCCTCGGCTTCCGGCCCCCCTCCAAACCCCAGCGCTCCACCACCACCACACAACAGGACACAAACGGCAACGAAGACGAAACCCCCGAGGAAAATGCCGCGCGCCGCCACAGAGAGGAAATCGAGGCCGGCACGCACCAGCTCGAGACGCTGCTGTGGGCGAGCATCGACAAGAACTTTGACAGGCTGGAGATTTACGTGCTGCGGAATATTTTGTGCTTGCGCGAGGGGGAGATGGGGTGGATGCGGCTGGGGCATTATGAGGGGTTGGTTTTTGACGACGACGACAATGCCAATGACGGTGATGGCGACAAGGAAAAACAGGACAGCGGGGTGGAGGGCGTGAATCTGCTCCGGCGGCGGCTGCAGGCGAGTCAGAGGCTGAACTGTATGCTGGTGGCGGAGCGGGCGAGGAATGCGGCGTTGCTGGGGGAGGTGAGGAGGTTGGTTGGGCGGGTGCCTGGGGTGGGTGGGGGGGTGAAGAGTGAGGGTGAGGTTGGGGAGGGTGCGGAGGGGGAGCAGCAGCGGGCGCCGTTTCAGTTTCTGCAGGAGAAGGGGGATCTGGCCGAGGGGGACGCCGAGACGCCGCTTACGACGACGGCCGCGTTCTCGCTGTCGCAGATGCAGGCGCTGCGGGAGCTGTCGGCGACGCTGAGGCGGGGGATGGCGGGGCTGGCGGCTGCGGGTGGGGAGGAGGAAGGGGAGGGAGAGGAGGATGGGAGGAAGACGTGGCGGAGGGAGCGGTTGGAGTACGTGGAGACGGCGACGCGGAAGCATCTGGAGAATGTGCGCGGGCTGGAGCTGGGCAAGGATGGAGAGGTCCTGGATGGCGAGTGGGATGGTGGCGGCCGGAGTTTGGCCAAGGGAGAGGTGGAGAGCTTGGAGAGGGCGGTGAGCTTGCTTGGAGGGGGTCAAGATGGGCCAGACCGGATGGATGAGTCGTGAGGCTCTAGCTTTCTTGGGATTGGGGCGGCGTTGGACTATGATCTCGGGAAAGGCGGGCTGGCAGGCGTTTGGGTGGTTTGTTTTGTCATGATACCATCAAAAGGGCTCTAACATTATGTAACCCAACTTACGGGCGTGAGGATTGGTGGGTATAGTAACTCTTCTGCGTTTCGGAAGTTTGAAATCTTCAAACCGTTCGTACTCCGACACATTACACAATGACGGCCGGAGGAGCGGTTGGTCCAGCCCCTTCTTCTGCCGTCACCCCTTCCATTGGCTCCGCACCTTGAGCCAGACTCGCATCTTCACCTGGCTTGGCGGCTTGAGCCGGACCGGCGCCTTCAACGGGCTCAACGCTTTTGACTGGCTCCACCACTTCAACTGGTTTCGCCCCTTCAACCGGCTCCAAACCAAGCTCATCGGACTCCTTCTCCTTCCCCTTCACCTCGTCCTTTATCTCAACAGCCCCGTCCACAGGGACCAAAACCGGCTCCGCAGGCTTCACGGCCTTGGAGGGATCCAAAAACCAGTCGGGCACGCCACGGGCCGCATAGTCCCCGCGGCCGACCCACGCGCCAATCAGGCTACTCCACTTGTAGTCGCCGCGGTACACGCGCTGGATCTCGCGGTAGGCATAGCTGTTGTAGTACGGCAGGCCCGTCTTCGGGTCCCGGTACTTGGCTGGGTGGTTGGTGATGACGCAGAGGGCGGGGTGGGAGGGTTCTGCGGATGGCTGTCAGTACCTTTGGGTTTGAGGTAAGGGGCTTACGGGATACTCACTCGCGAGCCTGTTCATCTTCCTCCCAAACAGGATCTGTGTCTGCACCTGCTTGTCCTTGATGGCGACCTCGTCGAAATTCTGGAGCAGAATGCAGCTGCGCGTGACCTTGCCTTCGCCGGGCAGGTCGGAAGCAGTGGGAGGTGCATCCTGTGGCGTGTCTGGGGGCTTTGCGGATGGTGTCTGCGTTTTTGTCCGGGGAGTTGACAGGGGCACGCTTGGGGTTGGCGGCAAGGAGGGAGGCGGAACGGTAGTCTGTGGCGTTTGCGAGTGCGCGTTAGGGGTTTGCGGCAGCGGTGGAGGCGGAACGGTGATCTTGAGCGTTGGAGGAGATACTGTCGGTGGCCCGGTAACTGGCGGCGTTGCGGGAAGAGCAGCAGGTGGTGTGGGCGGGGGCATCGACAAAGGCGAAGGTGTGTGAGATGTATTTGGGGCCGCGAGGAAGGGTTTGGCGCCTGCCGGAAATCCCAGCACGGGTAGCTGCCCCCCCAGCGCAGGAGGCGACAGGCCACTTGGCGGAGCGAGCACGGGCGCCGCAAGAACGCCTGAGCTGGCGGTCCTGATATCAGGCGGCTGTGGAATGGGAGGGGGCGCCATTGAGGATGATGATGGCGCTGGAGCTGAAAGTGGAGCCGGGGCTGGCGATGCAGCCGATGCAGGCGCTGACGTTGGCGCCGAGGCTGGTTCTGCTGGAGCTGATGCTGCAAATGCTGGTACTTCTGGAGCTGGAGCTGCTGGTGTTGGTGCTGCTGGAGCTATTGCTGCTAGTGCTGGTGCTGCTGGTGCTGGTACTGCTGAAGTTGGTGCTGCCAGTCCTGGTGCTGGCGCCGGTGCTGGGAGAGCCGGTGTTGGCGTTGGTGCCACTGGTGGTGGTGGAGTTGGTAGTGGTGGTGGCGGTGCTGCTGTTGCTGAAGGATTTGCGACGGAAGCGGTCTCAGTAGGGGCAGCTTGAGGCAAAACGGGCGTTTGTGATGGAACTGGACGATCGGGCAGCTCTGTTTTGAGCCCTGGTGGTTCGGGGACCTTCTCGCCCGGCGTCTCGACCGGTGCCGCGGGTGCGGATGCCTCGGCCGCGGCCGCGGCTTCGGCCTGCTTCGCCGCGAGAGACTGCCTCTTCTTACGCGGTGCCTTCTCTTCCATAGAGACCAGGTTTCCGACGTGCTTGCCCTGTCCCTCTTGCAGCTCCTGGATACCGCTCCAGAAGGTCACCACGGGCCCGTCCAGCTTGCGGTTATTCAGGGCGGCAATTTTCCTGAGACGCTCCTCTTCCCTCTGCTTCTCAGCCTCCTCCCACCGATTCAAGCTCTTGGCATTCCTCCTCTCCATGATGGCAGCCTCGGCCAGGCGCTCGGCCTGGGTCATGGGGGGCTTCTTCAAGGCGTCCAGCTGCTTGGCCTTTTTCTCCATCCTCTCGACCTGCTTCCTACGCCTGATCTCATCCGAAACCATTTTCTGGTGCAGCTGTTGCTTGCTCATTCGGGTGGTGGAACGCTCCGATGCGCGGGTCGGTAGGTCCGCCGGTGAGGGCAGCCAGCTGGTCCTCTCAGACTTCTTCTTGGGCCTGGGCGGGCGGACGGTGGGCTGCTCGATGCGGACCTTCTTCCTGAATTTGGCCGGGATGGCCTCTTGTGCCTTTCGCTTGCGCTCAGCGGTCCGCTTCTCGCGTGCCTGGCGCTCCATTTCCTTCTCCCCCGCCAGCTCATCGGCGTTCTCTTCCCTATCCTCTTCGTCCGACGACGAGTCCATCTGCACGTCGGAGCCATCCTGCTGGTCGTCGGTAAACCCGGCGTCATCCTCGTCTTCGGCAAAGAGCAGCTCGAGATCCGAGTCTTCGGCGGCGGGCTCCTCGTTCGCGAGCATCGACTTCATGCGGTTTCCGGCCGTTGTCCGTTTGGCGCGCGACGTGGCGAGCCACTCCACCTTCTGGGGCTCCGCGGTTTCGCTCTCGGCGCCGCCCTCGACATCGTCCTCGGCATCGCTACTGCTGAGGCTCGACAGGTCGGACAAGTCGTCGAGAGAGGACGACTTTCGGTCGTCCTCGTCGGTCGCCATGGCGCGTGCGGCCCAGACACGGGCAAAATTAGACCTTGAATCTATTGGACTGGCGATGGTCTCCTCGAAATATGTAGTTGTTTGTGATGTGATGTGTGGTGGTGCTGACGATGATGGTAATGACAAAGGCGGATATCGTGGATGATGCCAAAGCCAAACACGCTCTGGTCGTTCTTGGAGCTTGAATCCAAAAATCGCGGTGGAACGGGCCTGTCTTCGCGTGACAGGGGTTGCGCATTGCCGGCGGCACCGCTGGAACCTGGTGGGCCTGGTCCCCTGCCACGGAACCCTGTTAGCGCTCAATTGCGCCATCGCTTTTCGAGTTTCCAGGCCCCACCTCTCCGGCTTCCGCCCATTGATTCTCGACCGTCGGCTGTCGGCGGCGAGACCGGCGCATTGTTGCCGCTGCAACCCTTTCTACATATACACAGACACCGGACCGAGCGGCGGGACTGTCACAGCCAGTTGTCGGTACTTCTCCATCTCTCCTCAGTCCACCATGTTCCGCCACGGCGCCCGCAGCTTCGCGACCAGCGCCCGGCGCGCCGCCGCCGGTGCCGTCGCCGAGCCCTCGCAGCACCTTATCGCCGTGTCCAAGGCCCAGGGCATCGCCCAGGGCCTGACCGGCGCCATAGGTAACACCCCGCTGATCCGCCTCAACCACCTCTCCCGGCAGACGGGCTGCGAGGTGCTCGGCAAGGCCGAGTTCACCAACCCGGGCGGCTCCGTCAAGGACCGCGCCGCGCTCTACGTGGTCAAGGACGCCGAGGAGCGCGGGCTGCTCCGGCCGGGCGGCACCGTGGTCGAGGGCACGGCGGGCAACACGGGCATCGGGCTGGCCCACGTGTGCCGCAGCCGCGGCTACAAGCTGGTCATCTACATGCCCGACACGCAGTCGCAGGGCAAGATCGACCTCCTGCGCCTGCTGGGCGCCGAGGTGTACCCCGTGCCGGCCGTCGCCTTCGACAACCCGCAGAACTACAACCACCAGGCCAAGCGCCACGCCGAGCGCCTCGACAACGCCGTGTGGACCAACCAGTTCGACAACGTCGCCAACCGCCGCGCCCACATCGAGACGACGGGCCCGGAGATCTGGTACCAGACCGCCGGCAAGGTCGACGCCTTCACCTGCTCGACCGGCACCGCGGGCACGCTGGCGGGCATCACGCGCTACCTCAAGGACGCCTCGGGCGGGCGCGTGCAGAGCTTCCTGGCCGACCCGCCGGGCAGCGTGCTGCACTCGTACATCAGCTCGGGCGGCAAGCTGGTCGAGCGGTCCGGGTCGAGCATCACCGAGGGCATCGGGCAGGGGCGCATCACGGACAACCTGGCGCCGGACCTGGCGCTGCTGGACGGGTCGCTGCACATCAGCGACGAGAAGAGCATCGAGATGGTGTACCGGTGCCTGGACGAGGAGGGGCTGTACCTGGGCGCCAGCTCGGCGCTCAACGTCGTCGCCGCCAAGGAGGTGGCCGAGAAGCTGGGCGCGGGGCACACCGTCGTGACGGTGCTCGCCGACGGGGCATACCGCTACGCCGACAGGCTGTTCTCGAGGAAGTGGCTCGAGGCCAAGAACCTGCTGTCGGCCATCCCGGAGCGTCTGCACAAGTACATTGTCCTGCCGTGAGCCGGCGCCGCGCGAGCGTGTGGTGTGTTGTTGTTGTTACAAATACATAGCGATATCTACATGTACATAAAACGGAGTTAACCAACAACCTTCTCAACCGTTCACGGGCTGCTCTCCCCGGGCCCGAACAATGTCCTGTACAGTGCCTCCCCCCTCTTATCCGGGTTGGGCAGCGTGCGCGGCTTGGTCGCGGATTCAGCCAGCGCGCGCTTCACCTCGCCTTCCACCGTTTGCGCCCGCTGCTGCAGCTGCTGGGCCAGGTCGCCATTGCTCACCACCTTCGCCGCCATGTTCAGGGCGCTCAGCACGGGCGACGCAAACCACAGGAAATTGTTGCTCTCCATCAGGTACCTGGCCTGCTCCCGGTGCTGGTACGCCTCGGGCCCGTACACGCTGAGCAGCCCTTGGCCCTCGGGCCACACCTTGAGCAGCTCCCGGGCGTACTCGGCCACCTTGCCGTCCACGTCCTTGCCGTCCTGGTGGTGCACGGCGCGAGCGGCGGCCAGGTGCAGCCGGGCAGCGAGGGACGACGGGTCCCGGTAGAGGGGGAAGCGGCCCTTGGCGCTGAGGCGCGGGCGGTGGCTCTCGCCCTCGAGGACGTTCAGGATCAGGGTGGTCTGCTTCAGCGCGGCCTTGGTCTTGGCCTCGTCCCAGCCGCTGTTGATGGCCGGCAGCTGGATCGAGATAAGCAGCTCGTTGACCAGCTCGGGCGTGTTCAGCTTGAAGCCCGTCCGCTTGGGCGCCTTGACGCACTCAACCACGACTTGCAGGTTGTTGTTTTTGGCGGCCGTGCGGATGATCTTGCTGCGCATAGATTCGGGGACTTTGATATGGGCTCGCGCGCAGCCTTCGAGGAGGGTGGCGATGTTCTGGATGTCGGCGGGCGTCTTCATGAGCGAGAGGGCGCTCCTCCACGTCTCGGTGGTGCTGGGCAAGTCCCTCCGTTTGCTGATGTAGCCGAACTTGTGTACCACGCCATCGACCTCGAGCGTGATCGGGCTGGCCGCGAGGATTTGCTTGAGCTTTGCCTTGTAGATCTTCTTGCGCTGTTCCTGGGACAGGTACGTCGGGAGGATGACCAGTCGCCGGTACTTGTCGAGGATGTCAGCGAGCGGGGCGTTGGATGACTCGCGAAAGGTGAGGATGTGTTCGCCTGTAGCAAGTATGCGTTAGCAACGGGAGATTTCCTCTTTTGTCACCAGCCACGACTCCTCGTGACGACGACGGCGACGGCGGGGACACACTTTGATGTGCTGGAGAGGTCGACAGCCACCGCTGCTGGAGGCCGGCGCCGCTGATCGCTGAGAGCCATGTCCTGCCCCCGGCCGCCCGCATGGCGCTGGGGGTTGTTGTGAGGAACATGGTTGCGCGGGAGAGGGTGTGTTGGGCTGGGATGGTCGGCAATCAAGACACCCGCGAGAGCTGCTGGAGGTCACTCACTGCAGCAGTTAGAAAATTTAGTGGGTCACGGCACGCCAGGCCCAGGAACAAACCCACCAAAACCCACCACAGCCCGTCCACAGCCAATCAACGCCCGCCAATGGCTCCGGGATCAACTTTCGGATTGAATCTTGAACGTCCCATCATTGTTTGCATCGCGAGAGCCGCAACACCAGACGCTGCTCTGCCCGCCAGCGACGCCGACCGCACCCCGTGCTCCCGCACCCACACCATGAACGCCGCGCCACTGGCCAGACGGCCTCTGGGCTGCCTCAAGGCCAGCCTGCGCCAGACACGCCAGCAAAAAATGTTTGCCCGGCACATGGCTACCGAAGCCGCCCAGAAGACGAAGAAACCGACAAAAACGACGACAACACCCCAAACACCACCACAACACAGCTTCTGTAATTTTCCCCCTTTTCGCTTCCCTATTTTTCTCCCTATCTACACCCGACACCCACTAACCACCCCCC
>FTCU01001432.1_pt1 | contig 31572 bp, 28 predicted proteins | sample 1639521 | NCBI WGS metagenome assembly FTCU01 (sample SAMEA3914864, study PRJEB12502) | metagenome | biome: forest; material: soil | place: USA | collected 2012-03-12 | depth 0.3 m
CCCCTCCCCCGTCCAACAGCCCATAATCCAAATAGCCACCTGACCAAAATTCTACAACTTCACCCGCCTCTTCCCCCATCCCTTCACCGGCACACCAAATCTCTCAAACTGTGCCAAGTCCAACACCCTCGCAGGCCGCGGATGCACCAGCCGACACTGCGACCTCGCCACCGGGGCCGCAGCATCGTCAAGCCCGGAGTCGGCGTCCTACTCTCCCGCAAATCCTGACGCTGGCGGCATCATCCCAAGCTTCTTATCATTCTCACTCCTTCCAACCGCCCCTCCACCTGCAACCTTATCCCACGCCCCTCCGGCATCCGTACCCACCGCATTTGACTCAACACGATCGCTGTTTTGCACGCCAATACCGAAGCCAGGCCCCTCACGGGCGGATGCCCGTCTGCCCCAGCTCTGCCCGCTCTTCTCACGAGATGTGTGTGTGTAGGCCTGAAACCCGCTCCTTGCGGTGTGGCTGGCAATGTCGCGTGCCACGGCCGGCGCTTGGCTGAGGAGAGTCGTCGCCGCTGTCTTGGCCCAGGAGCCGCCGAGGGCGTCGCTGAGGGACGATTTGTGGTGAAGCCGGCGCTTTGGAGTCGTATTGTGCTCTGTATGTGGGTTTTGTGGGGCGCGGTTGGCGTTGGCGTTGGCGTTGGCGTGCGAGTGCGGGAGAGAGTTGTCGTCGTTTTCGTTGCTCGTGCGGGTCTGTGACGACCATGTGGGGTTGAGTATTGTGCGGTGATTTTTGAGCAATCGGCCGGAGATTGTTCGGATAGAAGGGAAGGGACGCGGAGCAATCTTGGATGTTTTGTTGAGGAGTTCCAAGGACGGAGTGGCTCTGGGCCTGAGGCGGGCGGCCGCCGGAGAGGCGGTGTCGGTGCTGTGATGGGATTTTGAGATCTTCCGCAGCGTTGCCCGGAAGGAGAAACTCGGCTCTCGTCTGGGCTCGGCGGCAAGAAGCTCTGATGGGCTAGCCGCCCCGAAATACGGCAGAGCGTGTCTCTTGAAGATTGGGATGCTGGACTTGGGGCCTCCTTTCGAAGCCTCGTTTTGCCCCTTTCCCGTTGATAGCTTGCGTCGGACGCCAGCGGAAACTGACCGCAAGGTCTGGGAGTTAAGTTTCAGCCCCCAAGAAGACCGCCTCACATGTTGTGGATTGAAAGTCTCCCCAGAAGAAGTGACGTTTCTCCGATTGGCCTCCCGGCTGCCAGCAGGGCGTCTAAGTTTCTCGAATACATGAATACCTTCCCTCACTGGCGAGTCTCTCACTCCAGATGTCTGGTTTTGGGGACCTTTTGAAACGGTATTCGTGGCGCCATCCGAAAAGGGTTTTGAAGGCGAACCTCTTATCGGTACCAGCTGTGAATCAGGGGCCGAGTCCTTCCGAGTGCTCCAATGCTGCAAGTGCTGGGTCTTAGCAAGGCTAGTTCGCGCTCTTCGCGTTTCGGTAGCATGGTGGCGCACCTCGGGAAGTGGATCCGTGTTCTGGGTTGCTCGTCTGCGTGGCGACGGCTTTGGGAGCCCGCTCTCTGATGCCGGGCGAACCGTATTTCCCCTGAGCGGCAGTGCTCTCGTGGGTAACAGGGGCCAGGGACTGTCGAGGTGCGAGTCTGCCCTGCCGACTGGGTCCCCGGGAACGAGATTGCCGGGTTCCAATGACCCTGCCCTGTGACGAATAGTTTGCTCGAGCTCATCCACCAAACTTTCTCTCAGCCCTTTGCCCTCAGCTTGCCGGATCGTGGGAGTGTTTTGGAGTTGGCGGACAGGTAGCCTGCTCCAGATGCGAGAGTGCTGAGCCGGCGAAACTGCGGTTTCCAGCCCAACTCGTCCTCCAAACTTGTTGTCCCGCATGGTGTCTCTTCGACCACATGAGTCTATGGCATTCCCAGGAACCTTCGTGTTGGTGCCGACCTGCCGTTGTGGGGTGTTTGGCAGCGAAACACTGGGCCGCTGTGGAACTTTGGCAGCAGATCCCGGCTCAAAGGCCTTTCGGAGATCTGCTACGCTTCGGTTTTTTCGTGGAGTTGCTTTGTTCCAGACAGGATCTTGCGAAGTCCGGATATTGGGTGCACTGGTATCCAGCTTTCCACGGCTCTGGGCTTGTTTGTGGGCCGGCGAACTGTCGACATGAAACACCTTTGTGCAATTCTGGAGTGTGGACAACAACCGTTCAGTATGCACAGGGACAGGCTTTGTAGAGTGGATGCTGACTTGGGTGACAACAGGGCTTGCGGCTATGCCAATGCCGTTTTGTCAGCAATGCTCTTCAGGGACAAGTGTTTGAAGCAGTGAGACAACCGCTTACTAGAGAGTTGCTCAAACACTTTTCTTCTCTCGGCGACGATTGCCGAAACGGAGCCACCCCACAGAGCACATGTGAGCCCACTCAACCGCGAGGGCTCGCGATCCCGCGACAGGCATTTGACACGGGGATGTGGTTGGGGCTTTTGGGAAGACACCTAGTCCCCGGCATTGCCCCATCGGCAGCCCAGGCCATTGACGCGTGGCATTGGTCCCTTTTGCATGTTCGTTGTGTCTGAAAGAGGTGGAGCCACAACAGCTGGGCCTGGGGTGTTGGAGGCCGGCATTTGCATGCGCCGGCTGCGGGACGTGATCGAGACTGATCCTGCAGGTCCCGAAGACGGGGTTTCTCCCGAGTTCGCAATGGTATCGAGGCACTCAAACTTGGAAACTAGTACGGCGAGGCTCGGGGACGCTGCTCTGACGGACGGCGTGGGGGGGTCAAGGGCGACGCTGTTCCGATCGTGGGAGACGCCGTGCTCGTCCTCGATTTGCATGGTTTCTGTGCCGATGAGAGGTTGAATCTCTACGCCCTCCATATTTCCGGGCTAATGGAAATGGTTTTCGTTTTCTTTTGGGCGAGCGCGTTGTTGCACGAGGCTGGTTTCATTGGCGTCTTAGACGTTTCGGGAGGCGATGGGGCGATGGGGGCGACTGGGGCGGCGCGGAGAGAGAGCGCGCGCAGGCATGGCGGAAGAGCTGACCACCTAAGGTAGGAGGATGGACTCGATGGCTGCTGCCTACCTACCGTGCCTAAGAAGGTAACACGGGCCCTGAGGCTAATGCATTCCATCAGGAAGGAACCCGACCCACCACTCCTCCATCGGTGCCCAGTCGGCGCGCGTCTGAGATTTTTGTCTTGCGAGATTAATCGGGCCATGGACTGACTGGTGGGCATGTCAGAAAACAACAAAACAACAATGAAATTGAACACGACCGAGTTGGCGTCCCCTCTCTCAACCAACCCACAAATGCCGCTTCGGCACCCTCCCCATGTCTTTTGCCCGTCGACTCTGGACTTGGAGACCTGCAAGAGCTTTCGAGGAATTTGAGAAAACGGTGCCAGGGGAAAAGATGGATGGGCCGCACCGACATGCGCTGCTGCGGCCCTGAATTGGATTAATAAATACGAATAGGAAGCGGCCGTGCTGTAAGAAATATTCCTCAGTGACGTCGAGGTTGCCCAGCGCCGTTTTCACCCCAAAGTTCAAAGTCAGGCACTCCCCTTGATACCCCTCAATACCACTCCCTTGCCAGCTGACGACCACGAGAGAAATCCAGATCATCATCGAACAGAAACTCTCCCTAAGAGCTGCCTGTCGACACCCGCTCCTCCTTCCGCTCAATGCCGTAGTCCACCCGCACGCCACTCTCCAGATCCGGCTCCACTCCCCGCGCCGCAGCCTTCTCCCCATCCACATGCGTCGCTCTTCCCTTCTCCGACGAGACCGATGCCTGGCTGCCAGCACCGGCAACGTTTGTCGACACGGCACCCGGCCGGCCACCGTTGCCACCAGACGCGAGGGGCGAGCGGGCGGCGGCAGTGCCGGCAGCAGCGGCACCGGCCGTGCCGACGGTGCCGTCGCGTGAGTTGTCCGACTGGAGACCGGTGAGACCCGTGAAGCCGGTCAGGCCGGTCAGGCTGTTGTTCTCGCCTCTGCCGGGGTTGCTGACGGCCGGGCTGCCGGGGCCGCTGGCGAAACGCGGGCCGCTCGCGAACCAAGTGGGGCTGGCCAGGCGCTGGGCGACGAGGGTGCCGAGTGGGAGCACGATGATGACCGAGGTCTGCGTGAGCGAGGCCGATTCAAAACTGTCCCAGTTGACAAACTCCAGAGCGGCAAATACGACTACCCGATGGGTCAGTTGTGATCGAAACAAAGAAGGTCAAAATCAGTAGGAGGGGATGACGCACCAGGAATGATCATGAGAATACCGTTGGTGATCACCAACACATCCATGGCTTTCAACCCCTTCAGACTCGGCAGAATGCTTCTGTTGGTCACCATGTGAATAACCAGGCGGACGTTGAACAAGAAGCAGAACCAAGCGATGGAGGCGGTGATCAGACCCAGATAGGCCCGGCGCACCATGCCGACGATGGAGGACTGGTCGAGCCCCAGGATCCCTCTGGCTTGGAGAATGGTCGTGACCATGTTGAACGCGATGGTCGCCAACACCAGGAGCACCGACAGCACCAGCAGGGGGGCCTTGTACAGCCAACGCCACAGGCTCATCATGGACCAGGCCTGGACAACCAGCGCGGCCAGGATCAAGACGGTGACGGGCACGCTCAGGGCAGTGGCGGCCGCGGTGAGGTAGAAATCGGAGCGCGGAACCCACCGGGTGTCGCCGGTCTTGAGGACGTAAAAGTTGAGAAAGCCAGTGGTGAAGAAGATGGCGAGCAGCAGCATGCGGACCGTGTTGAGCGTCAGCGCGGCGACGTTGATGATGGTCGGCACGCGGCGGAAGCGCACGCGCGGCGTCATGACCAGCACCACGACCAGCATGATGAAGCAGGCGCCGATCTGCGTGCCGTAGAGAATGGACAGGGCGGTCGCCGAGGTGTAAGTCTGGGACTCATGGAAGGTGCTGAAGGGGATGGGGGTGACGCCGTCTGGGGCCAGCAGGTAGCCGGTTTGGTTGGTCGGGTCGAAGGGCTCGCCGGGAGGCGCGGTGAGGTTGACGGTAACCATTGTGGGTGGTTTTGGTGGGGTTGAGAGAGAAGAAAGAAGGGGTTTGCCAAGATGAAAGGTGACAATGGATGTCACCGGGGACTCTTTGGGTCTTGGTGAGTGTTGATGTTGCCTTGGCGGGTGTTGATGACTGTTGATGCCACTGGCACTGGATGGAGCCGGCGACACTCGCTGAGTTATGTATTCCGCAAAGAGAGAAGGATGTCTCCAGGACCACGAGTGAGAGATGATGGACTTGGAAATACTGAAATTGAGTTCCAGGGATGAGGGAGCGGCTCTGGAAACCGGCCCCTATTCTACTCTCAAAGGACAATCCGAAGACGAGAGCAGCAACCCCCGCTTCAACGCGGCCCTTGGGGCTCTCTCTGAAAGAATCACATCGTCGATTGGACGTAGCGTATTTGCACGGGACAATGAGATGTGCTGAGTCCGGGGGGCGCAAGTGGCTAAGCGCGTTCGGCAATAGTCAATTCTCTTAGGATTGTTTGTTGCCCCCCCCCTTAGTATTGTTCTCAAGACAGCCCCACATTTCTCTGCGCCGCTGATCGAGAGGCAACTGATAACTCGCAGCAGCATGTTTGGATGCCCTGTACGTATTATTTTCATCATGGTCACCGGGATGGGAGAGATGGGGGGATTGGCGGGGAGGAACTTGGGCGCTGCTGGTGCGGCCACATGGGACATGGCCCCCTCGCCCGCGACGTCTGCCACAAGTTTCACTTGAAGCTATCACCAAAGCCACCGGAGTGTCACTTTCTCACGTCAACTTATGCGTCAGGGTTTTGGGTGCTCTGAGAACCCTGAACCCTGTGAAGTCACAATTACGAGAAAGTGGTACAGCTCCACCTCTGCCAGTCGGCAACTTGGGTCCCTTGAATCCATGTGCTGTCGTCACCGTCTGATCTAAGACGATGTTCCTCATTCGACTTGATGCCTTCTCCTGCAAGTGTCAATTTGTTCCATAAAATTCCGAGGCCAAGACCGTGTGGAAGCCAGGTCGCCCGATCCGCCACTCGGATCTCCGGACGACAGAGTTGGTGTGGGGGTCTTGCAAAAGCAAGCAAGTCTGCAGAACTGGTCTCGGCTTGATATCAAGTCGAGGCAGAGCCCCGGCAGCTGCGTCGGCGCCGAAGCTGCAGCATGCGTCGGCAGTCATCCAGTGAGGATGCTCGGCCCTTTTGTCGACGAACCGCGTCAGATGGTAGCCGCGCAAAGTCCGCAAATATGCGGGTGACGAGCCAGGGAGAGTCGAGAAACTGCCAATCGGAATCCTTGCCAGTGGTGAATGGCGGCGATCGGCGATCGCAACAGTTGGTGGCTTGCGGAGGACGACGAGGCAGCACGCCCGAGAGGGCTCCGATGACCACGTTGCTGACCACCAATTTGGTGCTCCATGCTCCGAGACACATGAGACACGAGAACTTCCAGAGCTGGCAAAAACAAGGCGGCTCACGTTCTGCTCCGAGATGCTGGGCTCGGTTCCCTAGATAACGACCTGTCGGTGTGACAGCGCGTGGCCTCCCGCAGGCAATATCCATCGAACTACAGCACAGGAGAGGTGTCGCCGGTGTCCTCGCATGCCTAAACTGTGCTCAGGACTGCATCTCGGCCCCTGACTGCGGACGCACGTGTGACTGGCCGCTCGGTATGACGCGATGAATCATTGAGACCCTGTACTTGCCCCTACCCTGCGGCCACAACCCTCAGCCGCCCAAAAAAGGGACTCATGATGAGAGACGTATCATGTGGTGGAACCCGTGAATCAGGTATCGAAGTGAGGCTGTCCAGAAACAGGAGAACCGACCCATGGCGGAGGTGAGCAAGAGCTGGAAGAACAGCCCAAGATTGGTAATTGTCAATTTCAGTGTCCTCAATCTAGATCACGCAGGCGACCCATTGAGCGGAAGGAACAACATCGCCGCCACCGAAATTGGAATTTTGTGAAGTTTGATCTTGAAGTCAAGTTGGCGACATTTGTTGGGCGAACTTGACGAAACTCCACTGGCGGAAATTGCGCGATGCAGGCAGCCAGTGCGGGGCAAGAGCTCAACCACGCATCGCTTCCTCGAGAGTTCAGTTTGGGCTGTCGATATCCCGCGTGCGCCAAGTTTCCCCAAAAAGCAGCAAGAGCCAGAAAAGTGGTCAAGTTGAGAATTGTGCAAAATGCCAGGGGTGCGAGTTGTGCGTCTTCCTCTTCGGACCTCTTCCAGCATCCGAGCCCTTGCTCCGAATCCCTCACTTCCCAAGTTTCCTCACTTTCCTCGCGTTCCTCTTCAACTCCTTTCGTTTCCCATTCCATTTCCATTGACAGGTTGCCCCGTTGGATATGGCTGCAGGCAGTTGGTCAGTTGACCTCGACGGCCAGCATGGCACACAACCTGGCCCAGTGCCAGCTGCTCGTCAAGAAAGCGGTCCAAGCCGGTGCCAAGGCAAGTCCTCCGTTCCTCTTCTCCATTCCCTCCCTCTCATTACCCCGGCTGAATCGTGGCACAGGCCCTCTTCCTCCCAGAAGCAACCGACTACATCGCCAGCTCCGGAGAGGAGACGCTGAGCCTTGCGAGGCCAGTCCACAAGAGCGAGTTTGTGCTGGGCCTGCGCGAAGAAGCCCGCCGCGAGAAACTGCCCATACATGTCGGCGTCCACGAACCCGGCCTCGACGCCAACAAGGTCAAGAACACCGTCTTGTGGATCGATGAGCACGGTGAGATCACCCAGCGATACCAGAAGATCCACCTCTTCGACGTGGACATCGCGGGCGGTCCGGTGTTGAAGGAGAGCAAGTACGCCACCCAAGTCACCCCTTTGGACAATGTTCGGATCTGATGTTGGCTTGTTTAGCTCGGTCGAGCCAGGGATGGAGATATTGCCTCCATTCAAGACACCGGTTGGAAAAGTTGGGTCGGCGATATGCTTTGATGTAAGCCATCGCTCAGGTGAAGCCGCGCGGTTCGGTTTGCTAACAATAGCCAGCTGCGTTTCCCCGAAATCGGCATTGCTCTGAGACGCCGAGGGGCCGATATCATCACCTTTCCGTCCGCATTCACCGTTCCGACTGGTAAAGCCCATTGGGAGGTGTTGCTACGAGCCCGGGCGATCGAAACGCAGTCCTACATCATTGCTGCTGCGCAGGTATGCTTCTTGCGTGCTAGATTCGCACCGTAGCGACTGACCCAGCACAATGTAGACCGGAAGGCACAACGAGAAGCGGCTGAGCTACGGCCATAGCATGATTGTCGATCCCTGGGGTGTGGTCGTGGCCGAGCTCGGGGAAGCCGATAGCGAGCCCGCAATTGCCACCGCCGTGATTGACCACGAGTTGCTGCAGAAGGTCAGGACGGAGGTGCCGCTCCGCAGGCGGACGTGAGTTGCCCTAAAGCCCACTTCCCGCCTGTCACGACCTAACATGGCCACAGAGACGTGTATCCAGAGATTTAGAAGTCTGCCTCGAGCGACGATGTGTCTAGAGCAACAATGAACTTGGTGTTTGGACCTAGCGATGCACTCAGCAAGTCCTCAATCGACCGCACTCTAGCCGCAGCACGTCTCTTATGGAGTCGTCGTGCCACTTGACTCCACATCACATCCCAGGCAACTTGGCCGAGTGGTCTAAGGCGACGCACTCAAGGATCATCCTTCCCCAGAAAAGGGGCTGCATTGCGTTCTCGCAAGAGGCGTGAGTTCAAATCTCACAGTTGTCAACACCGAACCCTGTGAAGAGGAGCTTCATTTTTTGACGTTTTGCCTCGTAAGGGCAGCGCGAACTACCTGGATGTTCACGTTCGCAGCCATCATGGCTACAGTGTTCAAGTTGGCAGACTCCACTGCCTGTCATCGGCCGTTGTTTTGACTCCAACTTTGACCCCCCAGTCATCGCCGCAGCGCCGCCTTGACTAGACAGCCTCATTGACCCATACCGGCCCATCATCGGCTTTTGGTTCGGCTTTCCCGTCCTCATATTTTTGCGCAGCGCGCTATCTCCGACATGAATTCCCCGCAGCAGCCGTCTCCCCAATTCTCCCGTCATAACGACCCGAAGTACGGGATAAATGACCATACATTAACTTGGACCATCGCTCCGGTATGCTATTTATCCCTTTCCGGGTAAGAAACGGTGATCCCCAATCACAGTTCAGCTTGGCTGTCACAGACCAAGTGTAAAAACTCTCGATGTCCGAAATAGGCAGCGGAACTGCGATCTTGTCACTTCACTTTGCGCCAACCAACTCCTCTTGTCCGCCTAGGACCTCAGCGTAGACCCGGTATATGAACACGTGAACCCAGCACCAATGTAGTCGCCCGCAGCGTTGCGTCCGGACATTTTCGAAGCCTTCCTTTCACGCTGAATCGGCTGGCTAATATTGCGGCTCTTAACGCTCGCCATTTAGACGGTTCCCCGGTCGTCATTGTTCAATAACCATGAACATACGTACCACCCAGAAAGCAGTTAGTTTTGCGAGGCGACCGGAGGAGTTCTACCTGGTGGGCGCGATGCAGGGAGCGCCATGGCAGCGCCCGAGTGAGATAAGAAGCTGGGTGCTGGCCCTGATCTCCGGCTCGGCGTCCCATATCCAGCAGATCGAGAATCCCGAGTGAATCTATCAGGCCTGAAAACCGTAGCCATGCATCTTTCAAACATCCTCTCCGTCCTTGGCCTGGCCAGCTTGGCCGTGGCCGGTCCCGTGCAGGTGGCCGAAAGGCAAACCACCCAGAAGCTGAGGATCAGTAAGTGGACGCGGAGCGCATTCGCAAAGCGAGTACCGTTGCTGACACCAACCAGTGCCCCTCGGTGACAGCATCACCGAGATTACTTGCTGGCGGGCGCTTGTGTGGGACCAACTCGCGGCGGCCGGGCTCGCCGACAAGGTGCAGTACGTCGGGTCGCAGAACAGCAACCCGCAGAACTGCAAGCCGACGACGGCCAACTGGGACCAGCACCACGAGGGTCACTCGGGCTGGCTCGCCATCAACATTGCCAATAGCTACCTGACCGGCTGGCTGAAGAGCACACCCGCCGACATTGTCATGTTCATGCTCGGCACCAACGACGTGTTCCAGGGCAAGAGCATCAACGACATCATCGCGTCGTACACCAAGATGGTCGGCATCATGCGGGCGGCCAACCCTAAGACCAAGATCATCGTGCGTCGCTCTCTTCTCAGTATCATTCGAAAATATTTCCTGACTGAAAACCATAGGTTGACCTGGTCATCCCCCTCTCGGCGGGCTCCAACAGCAACATCGTGGCGCTCAACGCGCGCATCCCCGACTGGGCCAAGGGCCTCAACACCACCGAGTCGCCCATCGTCATTGCCGACTGCTACAACGGCTTCTCGACCTCCATGCTGCGCGACGGCGTCCACCCCAACCTGGACGGCGACAAGGTCATCGCCTCGCGTGTCGGCCCGCTGCTGCTCGACTATGTTAAGCAGTCGCTTGCGAAATAGATCTGACGGCCGTGTACATAAAGGCCCGGGAAATGGATTCCAAGGGGAGAAATGGAATAGGGGGAGGCTAAGGTTTACATGTAACCAACAATAAAAGAATGTATGGGTCATGGATGCTCTCGATCCGGTAAAATCAAGGCCTTAAATCGACAGGAACAATAACCAATGCGGTCCCAGTTGGCAACCTGCATCTCTCAAAGTGGAGCGAGCGTAGTAGTGTTGATGGTGGCTGTTGGCCATTTTGTCGAGGCCCGCTGGATGCCGAGCGTCAGTCGTGAGGGGTAACTCCCGTCCAGTTGAAACACATCTTGAACTCGAGAAAAGGTATCTTGTCTTTTCGGCTCGCAGAATCCCGTTTCTCGACAACGCTCAACGCAACCATGGCCACCGCCTACAACCTCGACAACGCCATTGATGCCTTCTTTCAGGAATCGGGCACGACTGCGACGAGGCAGCAATGCGACGACTTTGCACTCGCCAGAGGCGCTCCGGTCAAGCCCGTCCCAATCCAAGGCACGTTCAGCTACACCGTTCTCGCAGGAGCAAGCAAGATCTTTCAATTCCGAGTTGCTAGCTCCGTGATCGACATTGAGCTCTCGAGGCTCGCCTCGGCGACCCACGGAGAACTTGTCCCAAGCTGCACGTACCACGGAACCATCGGCAGCTCCCAGCCTCTCTCCATCTACGAGATGAACAACCTCCCTGGGACGCCATACATTCTAGCCCGAGACACTTCGATCCCGCAACCTCTCGACTCAGCAGCGCGCCAACACAAAACAGTCCGTGACCTCGCAAAGTCAGCACCTCCCCTCCAATCCTCCGATTTCCCACGTCCCCCTGACCAACCATTCCCAGATTCTTCGCCCAATCATACAACAACCCCCCTCCCCGCTGTCCCCGAGAGCCAGACACGAAGCAACCCCTCCTCACGGAATTCACCTCCGCCCTCACCGCCCTCCTCACCACCCTCCCGCCACGCTTCACCCCCCTCCTGACAACCCTCCTCTCCCACCTGCCCACCCTCTTCTCCACCCTCCCCCTCGTGTTCACCCACGGCGACCTCTGCGAGATGAACCTCCTCACCGACTCCTCCACAGGCGCGCTGACAGGCATCGTGGACTGGGCCGAGGCGAGGGTCCTTCCGTTTGGGTTTGCGCTGTATGGGTTTGAGAATGTGCTTGGGTATATGGATGGTGGGGGGTGGCACTATTTTGACAATGCGGCGGAGTTGAGGGAGGGGTTTTGGGCTCTTTTCAGGGAGGAGACTGGGGTTGGGGAGGAGACGATGGAGATGGTTTGGGTGGGGAGGATGGTGGGGTTGTTTTATCGGTATGGGTTTGTTTTTGAGGGGAGGGAAGTGCTTGGGGTTGTTGAGGAGGGGGGGTCGGGAATGAGGTATTTGGATGCGTTTTGTCGGGAGGAGGGCTGGGCTCAGGTGTGATTCTTTCGGTTATGGCAGGAGAGGCAAGGAGTGCCGGAGACGAAACTATCAACATGGCATATCCTATGTGTCACTGAGCGGAGATATCTCGAAGAATACAGGTCAATCATGACAAGCTTTTGGAATGGATCGTGAACTTGGAGTTGGAATATAAATACCCAAATTATGGCCAGGAAGTTCGTAGTAACCAAGTTTTAAAGTGTCTTACTCTTGTAGGAACGTGTAGGGCTCTACTCCTTGAGTCTGAGAGCTGTGGATTGAGCGACGTATTTTTCCATGACGTCCGTTGATGAGGCTCTTTCCGACTAGGCACTAGCCACAATGTGGCTGATCACGCCGAAATCCGGTATAGTGTAACGGTTAACATATCGCGTTTTCACCGCGAAGCTCGGGGTTCGATTCCCCGTACCGGAGTATTTTTGCCTAGCAACTGGGGCTCCTGTGCTTTGTTCCGACTTGCGGCGCACCTTTTTGCCATCATTTTGGATTCTAGGGGAGGTTTGACGGCTGACACTCTCCTGCTAACACCTTAGAACTGCACTCCTTGTCCTCACTTCCCCCTCTCATCTCCCTTCCTGACGTAGATAGCCACATCTTTGAAGTGCTGCTGGGCCGGAAACGGCACCTCGATGTATTCTTCCATCATCTGTCTTACACGCGGCGACTCGGGGTCGGCACTGTTGGCAGTTAGCTTGATGTGCACATAAGCCTTGAGAGAAACAAAACGACAAACAAAACGAAAGGACAGGAAAGTGACTTGCCAAGGCCTGTCTGTGTCTGACGTGGACCCTTCGACCCTGTTCCAGATGACTATCGCGGGCCGGGCGATGTCAGCTACAATCTGCCGGACCGGAATGTCTGGGGACACGGAGATGACGACACTTGCATCGTCGACATGGAGGAACCCTCGCGGGTCGTCAACGACGGTGAACCCAGCTTTGGCGAGAACTGTCTTGTCTTCTATCCTGTAGATTGGGTCTGGGCATAGCATGTGATCACGCGGGCACCCTCGCCGTAGACGTTGGCCAGGAGGTCCCGCACCGTCAGGGCCAGGGTATGCTGAGCCATGCTGGGTACGGCCCTGTGGTCTTCGGCGCCAGCCCACGTCATGGTGGAACAAGCGAAGGCGACAATCTCGTCAATTCCGGGCGGAATGGAGACCGAGGCGAGGGCAGATTTGAGCTGCAAGAACTCCTCGCTGTCCTCCAAGGATTCTTTTGTCTGCGAGAACCTCAGCTTCGTAGCGGCGTAGTCCAAGGCTGGCCACAGGGGCATAAGCTCGTTGCGTTGGACGTTCCAGGGCTCGACGGGATGGGCAAGCTCCACCGGGAGATAGGCGCGGCACACCGAGTAGTCGTTGGGGTCACGGACGGCGAGGAGATGGTCGACGGTGTGATAGAGGAGTTGGGGGTTCATGCTAAATCATACACAGTTAGGAGTGGCGCGAGCCGCAGTTAGGAGGACAGCATTCATACTGCACACCAGTGATGTCTTCGTTGTCCTCAACGTGAAGGTCACGGTATAATGTCCCCGTCTCAATGGGAAAATGAACGGCGAGGCCATCAAGGCCGGTGATGGAAACCCTGCGGCTCAGATTCGTCCTGCTGTCGAGTTGTTGCACCACATCTCGAAACAAATCCCTGGTAAAGAACGGGACATCGGCGTCGTATTTGGCCCGGATCAGCGAGTTTGCTGCCTCCAACTCTTCCCTTTTTTCCTCAGCCGTCATGGGGGGATTTGGCAGATCGGCCGTTGCCATGAAGGTAAATCCATCCTCGATAAGCTGGGTATGCCGGGGCATTGTTCAGTATGAGCTGTGGTGGAGATGATGGACAAATATGTGGGAGACAGAGTTTGGGAGAGGTGTGAATGACGGGGCTCTTGTGTCGGTGTCGAGGAAGCGGGTAAGGCCGGGCGGCTCTAGGCAGCAACTGCCCGTGGCGCCTGGGGACCAACGAGAGGCAAGTGTGGACGGGAGCAAGGGGTATTTTCCCGAAACTCGAGGCCAATCAAGTTGAATCAAGTAAGGTAGGGAGGTAGGTGCTATGGAAGCGGCTCGCGTGAGGGACGCGAGGTCCCGGACAAGACAAAGAACAAACAGGCCAGACAGGCTGGGGCGTTCCTAGGCCCACTGTATCAACACCTCCATGTCGAGCCCCTTCTCTTTGCCGACTCCCCACCTCTGCATCCGTCCCATGGTCGTCTGCACATGCTGCCACGCCTTCCTCGCCTCCTTCTCCTCGGCCGTGTCGAACCCGGAGCCATCCGTACCCCCCTGGCCCCACGGCACCTGGTCCGCGCCACACCGCGTCCACTTTCCCTTGTACTCGTCGTCAACATCCGTCGGAGGCGGCGGCACCTTGCCGGAGGCGACATAATCCCTGACAATCTTGGCCGTGCAAAGGGAGACAGTTGAGATGGTGCAGTGCCCCTGCGATATCTGCTCTAATAGGCCCGCCCCCTTGAACTTGAGCGCCATCTTGACCGCAGCGCGCAGCGGCGTGACGGGGTCGTACGTATTAGAGAGAAAGAGGATTGGGTTGGCGGTGTCGATCTGGTCCGCCATGCCGCCCTCCCCGGAGAGTGCCCAGGAGTCGGTCGGGACAGCGTGCCCCGCCGGGATGCCCCAGTCGTTGCACTTCATCATCAGGTTCATCCAGATGTCGGCGAACTGGGAGGTGCCGGCCATGCGCTCGTACTCGGATGTCAACTCGGGCACGGTCATGTTCATCTGTCTCTCCATGTCAGACGATGTACCAAAAGCCCCAAGGAGAATCAGGACGTACCGGTTGTGTCTTGTCGCTGCACATGATAGCTCGCTGAGCATCTGTCATTGCGCTCGCAACAACTGGGTTTCCCGACAGCGAGCACAGTAGCTCTGTGTCCTGGAAGAGCGGACCGAGAATCTCGTACCGTTCCTCGTAGATGTAATTCAGCAGCGTCGCCAGCACCGGGAATCCCTGAATCGGCTGGTACAGGATGCTGAAGACGAGCATCTTGATGAGGCTGGCCCGCAGGACGACCGGGAAGAAGTGCTCTGGGTGTGTGAACGTGACGGGGCTGGTGTTGAGGCGCTCCATGACCGCCTCATAGCGCCGCTTCACGTCCGCCGGCTGGTCTCCGTTCCGGTACAGGTCGCAGCGACTCCGCGCCACCACACAATACCAAAAGAAGGTCCCCAGAACCTTATCGGTATCGACCAGGCTCTCCCGCCACACCGGCGACTCGTAGAACTCGGCGTCCACAACGCCATCCAACAGCAACCTGCCCACCCGATCCGGAAACAGGCGCGCAAATGTCGCCCCGAGATACGTGCCGTACGAGAAACCCCAGTACACCAGCTTCCCCTTCATCTCCGGCTCCACTATCCCGCCGCTTTCCTCAACCCACGTCTCCCACGCGTCTACGATTCCGGCCATGTCCCTTGCGACCTCCTGCGTTCCAGCCCATCCAAGGACGCTCCCGTCCATCAGTCGGTCCTTCTCGCGGCACAAAGCGTTAACGCCGCGATGGCCGACGTCCAGGAACCGCAACGCAACATCACTGCCGTTGATCAGGCCGTACCCGGCGTTTTCACGCTCCCCTAGCGCATGTCAGTCCCCAATACTCCAAGCAATAACCGCACGCCACAAACCACACCGAAAGAGATAGAGAAAGGGAAAGCAATGGGAAACGAAGAGCCACTTACACTCCAACCGATGCCTCCACCCGCCAGCAACATCCTCACACCCCCCCTCCCCAAAAGTTCTCCCCTGAGACTTCCCAACCCCACCCAAGCCTACCACACCGCCTCTAGGACCCCCCCTCCTCGCACCACTCCCCAACGGAACACCTCCCTGTCCCAAGGAAGAAGGAATCTCACACCCATCCCCTGTCAAATACCTAGACCAACAGTCCGCCCCGGGCGTCGTAAACGGCACACCGCGCGGATCAAACCCTATCACAGCCCGATCGCCCCCCACAATAGTCTGGATGGATGGCCCAGCGAGCAGCGCAAGCAGCGTTCCTGAGCCGCCCGGACCGCCAGGGTTGAGGAGGAGGGGCTGTTTGGTGACGCTGGTTATGGCGTCGTCGGTGTCGGTGAGGGCTGGCAAGAGAAGCACCGCGACATGGACTTTCTGGTCTGTTGTCTTCGGGGAGAGGTGGTCCATTGGCAGGGAGAGACGGGCGCAAAGGAAGCGCGGGTTGACGAAGGTGTAGCAGGGGTGCCAGGCCAGGTTGGGGCTTGGGGTGATCTGGTTGTCAATTGTCAGTGGGGGTTGTTTGATGGCGGGGTGGATTATCATGGGACGAGATGAAAGGAGGAGGAAGGCTGACTGATTCCCAGGGATTCATGGGGTCATCTTCGCGCATGAGACGAGGCGGTTGATCCGGCATCGCCATGCGAGAAGAGACACGGAGATGTGTCAAACCCGCGAGCGCGAGCAGGCCGACGAGGAGGGCGCCGGCTCGGAAGCGTCGGCGTCGGGCGGTGTGGCGCCCCGGATCGGTCCACGCCGGGAGCGGCCGCGGCACGCCTTCAGGAGACTTTTTTTCCATGTTGTTTTCACAGTGGTCTTGCTTTGAGAGTAGTTACAGCAGGATGTGGTTGAAGGGAAAGAGATTGGGGTCAGGAAGTCGACGGCGTTGGAGGATCTGCCCCGCATCGCCGCGGCACAGCTCTACCACTGGCCGCGCGGTTCAATGGTTGCCTTCCGTCCCAGGCACCAATGGAAGCACCGGATGATCGGCATTGCAAGGAGGCTTGAAGTCCGATCTCCTCAAAAGCAACGAGAAGTGATCTGAGCACAGACGAGCCTCTCGCAAACACGTGCCAACACCATCTTTTATTCGGTCGGCAACAGCATGCCATTGAATTGCACACGCTAGGATATCATAGTTTTCGTCCAACTCCCATAGCCAAGATCAACCCAAAAACTTGGAGTCCCCCTGTTGAAACAGCCAGTCACGGTTCGCATCCACCATGAAATCCGTGATATTAAACTCGCCCGGCAGTCCGGCCCCGTTCCCATTCCCCCCACCACCGCCGGCCTCCACACCATGCCCACCGGCATCCCCCACCGCCGTACCCGGCCCGACCGGCAACCGCGGCACATTGAAAAAGTCAAACACATCCAAATATTCGAGCTCATTCGGCGCAGGCGTCCTCGACGCAGGCGTGGCACTCGCCAGCTTGCTCTGCCACGCGCCGTTCCCGGCGGCACCGCCTGCCCCGCCAATGTGAGGGACAAACCCCCCTCCACCCATCGACACATGCCTCGGCTGGCGACTGATTAAAAAGTCGAGATCAAACGCCGTGCGGCGCATATCCGCCAAGATCTTGACGCTGCCGGGGACCTCGCCGGCGCCGTCGCGCTCGCTGTCGCGGTGCTCGTCGAGCACGCGGCTCAGCAGGCTGCAGTAGCGCGCCGCGACGGGCCAGTAGCGGCCCATCTCGCGGAGGGTGTCGACGAAGGCGGGGACCTGGGCGCTCAGCTTGCGCTCGACGGTGGAGCCGTGCACGAGCAGCACCCGCGCGGCGACCCACAGAGTGAAGGCGAAGGGCGGGCCGAGCTTGGACAGCATGCCGTGGGCGACGACGTGCTCGCACAGCGCGGCGATGTTCTCGACGGCGGCGTGGCAGCGCTGCGAGGCCGAGTACGAGGGCGTGAAGATGGGCGAGCGCGTGGTCGGGTAGGCGGCCGACGAGTGCAGGCGGATGACGGCCGTGTGGTAGGTGGCGTGCAGCATCACCCAGCCGCAGTTGAGCGTCTTGACCGAGGCTGGTTGGAAGAGCTTGGCCATGTTACCGTATTCGCCGGGCAGGCCGAACTTCCAGGCCGCCAGGGTGTTGTCGAGCTGTTTGTAGCGCATCTGCCAGCACTCGACATCGGAGAGCGCGCTGATGTCGACGGGCTGCTTGAGGAATTTGTGGATTTTGGAGAGGATGCCGAGGATCTCGATGTAGTAGCTAAAGGCGCCGAGGTTCTCGGGCTTGTCGACGTCGTGCTCGCCACTCCCGCAGGGGCCGCTTTGTCTGTCATCGTCGGCGCGGAACCAGCGGGTCGCGACCTTCTCGTTCTTCATCCACAAGTTGTCGCGGCAGGGGAGGGTGCGGTCGATTTCGCGGTCGTCGATGCCGAACTCGAAGGCCGTCGCGATGGTGGCGTACCGGTCGAGCAGGTATACCATCCAGAACAACCGGCGTCGAGACTCTTCCTCGATGAAGCTGCGCGGTTCGGGGAGAATCATGGCACGCAGCGTGTAGATGGAGTTGTAGCTGGGCGCGACTGAGAACGAGTTGCTCTCGACGGCCAGCCCGAGCTGCACTGCAGCCCGCGTGATGAGCGCCATGATGTTCCACCCCGGCGGACCGTTGCTACTGCCGCAGAGGTCTAGAGCCAGGATGACCAAGGCCTGCAGTGACTTGACCGACAAGTGTTCCATGCCGTACAGCAGCACGCGCTGCTTGGAGGCGTCGTGGTAGCGCTGTCGGCTCTCTTCGGTCAACCGCGCGTCTGTCGAGAAGCGCAGCGAGGTGGTGACGATGGAATGCAACAGGATCTTGTCTTCCTCGTCAACCATGGACGGCCCAAAGAGCGAGTCCAAGGTCGTTTTGCGGTGTAAAATGGGGCACCAAGTGTTGACATGCTTGAAGTAGAGGTCCACCAGCGCGTAGAGTAGATCATACGGTGGGAGTTCCTGTTCCGACGTCGCGTGAGCCGCGTGGCTCGAGTTATGCGTCGCTGTCGAGGGCGACTGCAGCTGCTGAGCGGAGGGGCCGTAATACTCTTGGGCAGCCGTGCTCGGGCCCACGGCGGCCTGGATGTGGCTTCGTGGCGAGATGCCTGTCACGGCGGCCGAGAAGGGCTCATGCGGTGCCGCGCTCGACAATCCGAAGTCAATCGACGTCGACGGCTTCTGCAAGAAGAGGGCCGTCTCGGCTTGGGGTGTACGGATTGGGTCATGGCCCCGCGCGAAAATCGGCGGCCCTGGGTCTCGCGGTGTGCCGTGGTCGCTCGGCAGACTGTGGTTGCTGCCCCTCAGACTCGGCGGCGCATGGTGTGTTGGAGGGCCGGCGCCTGCGCTCGCGGGGCTAGTGCTGCTGGTGAGCGACATTAAAATGCCGGCATGCGCCTGAAGCGTGGCCTCCAGCCTGTCCAAGCGCTGTTCCAGCTCGCGGCCGTAGCCAGCCCGAAGGCCCGGCTTCTTCCTCTCCTTGTACTCGCAGATGGCGGCATTCCGGCTGCACCAGCCGCACGACGGCCGGGCACGGTCGCATTTCACCTGCGTCGGTCAGCGAGGGGGGCTTCGATTGGTGTCGTCGAGAGAGGACGGAGCGGGCATACCTTGCGCTGCTTGCATAACTCGCATCTGGAGCGAGCAACATCAGCACGTGGTTGTCGACGGGATGAGCTGGCGCCACGAGCCATGACTTACGAGACGGAGATGGGCCGCTTGCGTTTGCCAGGACGGGCGAGGTCGTGCTGGTCGTCGTCGTTGTCGTAGTCGTCCGCGCTCTGCTGGCCGCCATCGTCGCTGTATCCGAGGTCGGCCTGGGAGTGGGAGTGGGAGTGGCTGTGTGCCTGCGGCTGCGGATGCGTCTGCGGCTGCGAGGGGGAGTGTTGCGACAGATGCGACAGATGCGTCGGAGGGGGCAGCGGCGGCGGCAACGGGGGTGGGAGCTGCAGGTGGGCCGAGTGCGGCGATGCCTCGGCCTGGTGCTGGCCCGGCTGGTGATGACCGTTGCCGTATTGGGGCACTTGGGCCTGCATCATGGCCGGCGCCGACCCGACGATCGCCAACCGCGACGGTACGGTCGTAGTGTACGCTGGTCGAAAGTGGGACTGTGAGTGGTGTGTGTGTGGGCGTGGAGGATGTTGGAGGGGAAGAGCCAAGAGTGGAGCGCGCCCGAGACGACCCGAGACCGAGCGAGCCCTCTGCCCGCTGCCCGCTGCCCGCTGCCCAGTCACAGCACCCTCTCTCCTGCTTCTCGTCCCTCGGGTATCGGGCCGAAGCCACGTGAGAAGGCAAGCAAGCGCAGGCGCAAATGCAAATGCAGATGCAGGAAATGCTGCGCTTGGTCTGCACGCACAATCCGGCGCGTGTGGTGCCTCAATTCCGCCAACAGGAGACGCAGGGTGGCAGCCGAGGGCTGTCCGTGGTGAGCGTGGAGCGGTTCGGGGTAATGTTGAGTAGAGGAGCGAGTTGCGCGAGTGCGCGCTGCGGGGGCGGTGGAGGGCTGTGGAGCGAACTCCGGCTGTTTTATCGCGGGCCAAGTGGTCCCGAGTGCCGCGCCGAATTGGAGGAGACCCGGGTGGCCACTCACAGCCCTCCCTCCCACGTGGCCCGTGCCCCAATTCTTTCCGAACGTGGGGAACCGAAATTGGGATCGATCCGAATCCAGACGGGAGTTGGGGCTTGGGCTTCTTCCAGGCTGGTCTTGGAAGGCGCGCCCACTGCCGCCCCGGCATCGACGGCCTCGAGGGTCCAAGCTGGCCCTGCCTGCCTGCCATGTGTGTTTGGTCACTTTGTGGGGTTTTTGCTGCGACAATTCTTGGGCTTGGACTCGCCTCCAAAGCCCAAAGTCCAAAGTCCAAACTTGCTCGTGCCATTCCTCCCCACCAAAGCACACTGCATGGTGATCGGAGCCTGTACCGACGCCAAGCACTGCCGGATTGCAAATGCTCACGAATCGGCTCGACAGGCTGGGTTTGGACCCCTTCGAGACCCCCAAGCGCTGCAGCCAATGCCGCCACCCCCATCCCGATGCAACCCAACGGTCCCAGCCCGCCTCGACTGGGCTGTCGGCGCATGTCGGCGCATGCATCACGGGATGAGACGAAATGCCCGTCTGGCTGGGACGCCCGAGTGCTCTCGGAACCCGGGTCGTCTAGCTGTATTCTACCACGCTACATGCACAACACATACCGTTCTGGCCAGGCCCAGAATGTCGAGTGTAAAACGTACCTAAGTAAGCTCGTGTTTGTCCGTGCCCAGTATATTCTGCAACAGGGCCTCGATGGTGTGGAGGCCGCCTCGACGATCCCCCGCGGTGGGGTCCCGTCAAGGAGGGGTCTGTCCCTGTCCCTCACCATCTCAACCCGCTCAAACCAGCTTCTTGCAGCCTTTCTTTCCCCGGTACCCTAACGTTAGCGCAGTTCCAAGGTGAAAGCAACCAATCTGGGAGGCCCGAAGCCAACCCCATCCATGCGGAATCTCCGTCATCGGGCGGTGATAGCCCGACCCTGCCTCTCACTCCACGACACCCCACAGGCCGGACTGGCCGAACAAAGCCGCCCTCCAAGAAATATGGCCGGCCCTTCTCCCTCCACGGCCGGGATTGCCTCTCCCACCACCATCAAGTCGAGCTGCCTCTTCAAGTTGACCCCACGTTGACCTTCCCGCGACCTTGTCGGCCTCACATCCTCAACCTCATCGCCATAGTCCGACCAGTCCACCGACATCTTCATCACAATGGCTGCGGCCAGGGAGTTCCCGACCATCAAGGCGATACGGTCCTTCGTCATTGGCGGCGTTGGATCCGGCGGAGATTACCACAATGTCAAGGGCGGCCACTGGTAACTAGACATCCTCAACCCTCTACGCCAGCGTCACGACAGGCACTGACTGCCTAGGCTCATCGACTCGCCCATCTCAACGCCCTGCTCAAGATGGGAGAAGTACAGGGCCTCGCGCACGAGCTGGGGTATCAACGTTCTCGGCTCGTTCTTTGTCGAGATCGAGGCGACAGATGGCACAGTCGGCTTCGCAACCGGCTTTGGCGGTAAGCCATCACGAATTCCTTGACTTCACGGCGATGGCTGACACACACAGGCCCGCCGGCGTGCTGGCTTGTCCACCAGCACTTTGAGCGCTTCCTGATTGGCGCCGACCCCCGCAACACGAACCACCTCTTCGAGCAAATGTACCGCGCCTCCATGTTCTACGGCCGCAAGGGCCTCCCGGTCGCCGTCATCTCCGTCATCGACCTCGCCCTCTGGGATCTGCTCGGCAAGGTGCGCGGGGAGCCCGTCTACAAGCTCATTGGCGGCAATACCAAGGACCGCATCGACTTCTACTGCACCGGCCCGGAGCCAACGGCGGCCAAGGCGATGGGTTTCTGGGGCGGCAAGGTCCCGCTTCCCTACTGCCCCGAGGAGGGCCACGCCGGGCTTAAGAAGAACATCGAGTTCCTACGCAAGCACCGCGAGGCCGTCGGCCCCGACTTCCCGCTCATGGTCGACTGCTACATGTCGCTCAACGTGCCGTACACAATCGAGATCGCCAAGGCGTGCGAGGACCTCAACATCAACTGGTGGGAGGAGTGCCTCAGCCCCGACGACACGGACGGCTTCGAGCAGATCAAGCGCGCGCACCCGACCATCAAGTTCACGACGGGCGAGCACGAGTACTCGCGCTACGGCTTCCGCAAGCTCATCGAGGGCCGCAACCTCGACATCATCCAGCCCGACGTCATGTGGCTGGGCGGCATGACGGAGCTGCTCCGCGTCTCGGCCATGGCCGCCGCTTACGACATCCCCGTGGTGCCGCACGCCAGCGGGCCCTACAGCTACCACTTTGTTATCAGCCAGCCCAACACGCCCTTCCAGGAGTACCTGGCCAACTCGGCCGACGGCAAGAGCGTGCTGCCCGTGTTTGGCGATCTGTTCCTGGACGAGCCCATCCCGACAAAGGGGTTCCTGACGGCCGCGGATTTGGACAAGCCTGGTTTCGGTCTGACGCTGAACCCGGCTGCGAGGGCGAAGCTGATCCCGAGTACGTATCTGCTGACACTGCCGACAAACTCGTTGCCTCCGCCGGACAATGCGGAGGCGAAGGCGGCGGCAGAGGCGTAGAGTGAGTTATATTATTAGAGGCGGATCTCATTACAATGCCATATTTCTTTTTCTTTTTCAATTACGTCCTTTTTGTGAAGCTCCGATGTCTTTGGTGTCCCCCATCCCCCGTTCACCCGGACAAAACCTTCCTCGACATCACACACCACACAGCATCACAAAGTACGGCATCTCAATACGGATTCTGAATGCGGACTGTCAAGCTTTATTGATAATGCCATTGCATCGCTGTTGATATTCCTTCTATTCTGTACGTGCATGCAATTGGCTCGAATTGGGCACTTCAGAAATAGGGGTTGGCTCGCAGTCTTGGCAGCCCTAACAAGCCTAGCCCTCCCTTGCCCTAACCTCAGGTGACTTGTGATTGAATTGGCCTGGAGATGATGCCGAATTGAGGTTCTGTCCGAATCCAAACAAAACGCCACAGACTCTTCCCCAAATCCCATTCCCCGCCCCGTTCACATGGCCAGGCGGGTGATGTTTTGAGTTGCCTCGGGTCTCACAGACCTCGCTACAATTCACCCCGAGATGTGGATACGCGGGGTTGTGGAGGCGAGTGGATTCCCCCTTTTCAGGTTGTTTCTTCCCGGTCCTCCACACCCGAACCACGTCTGACAGCGTCACGGGAATGCTACGCGAGTACGCGAGAGACGCACCAAGATGGACGGCAAATGCACGGCTGGTCCCGGGGAATGTACCACGCAATACCCCGGGCTAAAGGAGTACTATCCTGGCGGCTGAAGGCCAGACTTCGAGTGACTGCAGTCGGTGATCCATCGTCGAATTTACCCCGCCATGACCCCTCGCTCATTTTTTGAAGTCTGAACTCAACACCAACACTAACTTCGCACAAACCAACAAAACAAACCAACAAAACAAACCAAAAGGGGAAGCAACACAACAATCCTTGACATCACCATCCCAATTTCACATTCCCTCCAAACCACACCCACCCCAATTGCGAGAACATTGTCTGCCATGCCACCCACCAACCTCCTCGCCGGCAAGACGGCCATCGTCTCGGGCGGCACCACCGGCATCGGCCGCGCCATCACGCTCGCCTACCTCGCCCAAGGCTGCAACGTCGCCGTCAACCACCTCGACCTCGAAAAAGACAAACCCCACCTCATCTCCCTCCTCTCCGCGGCCGCCGACCTCCTCACAACCGCCACGCCGACCACCACCATCGGCCGGCTCGCCCACCTCCCCGGCGACGTGCGGGACCCGGCAACTGGCCCCCTCCTCGTCGCGTTCGCCCTCTCCACCTTCAACGTGACCCGCCTCGACATCTGCGTCAGCAACGCAGGCATCTGCTCCTTCGCGCCCTTCCTCGACCTGTCCGCGGACCTCTTCTCCACCACCGTGCGCACCAACCTCGACGGCGCCTTCTACCTCGTGCAGGCCGCCGCGCGCCAGATGGCGCTGCACCAGTCGCCGCCGGGCGGTAGCATCATTGCCATCTCGTCCATCTCGGCGCTCGTCGGCGGGGGGCTGCAGACGCATTACACGCCGACCAAGGCTGGGGTGCTGAGTTTGATGCAGAGTACTGCCGTGGCGTTGGGGGGGTATGGGATCAGGTGTAATGCGCTGCTGCCGGGGACGGTGGCGACGCAGTTGAATGAGGAGGATTTGAAGGAGGAGAGCAAGAAGGGGTATATGGAGGGGAGGATACCGCTGGGTAGGATTGGGGCGCCGGCGGATCTGGGTGGGCCGGCGGTGTTTTTGGGGTGCGAGGAGTTGAGTGGGTATGTGACGGGGGCGCAGTTGTTGGTGGACGGGGGGTTGTTTGTCAATTTACAATGAGCATTTTGAGACCATTGGGGCTGTCTTAATGAATCTTCAAGAACATGTATTCTTTTCGTGCTTGGGTTTCCAGCTTCGCGTCTTCAACCCTCCTGGCCAGGGTAACGCCGCTCCCATCTCCGATGCTGGATAAATTCTGCCTTCAGCACCGCGTTCCCAAACTTGTCTATCACCAGATGCGGCCGGCGGACCACCTCGGTACGCGTCTTGGTCTTCCACTGCCAGACGCGCAGCCCAGCCCACCACAGCACGCCGAGCAGGAGAGCAAGCCACCCGGTGAGCGGGTTCACCCAGGCCGGTACAGCCCGCTCGTCTTCGCGGATCTGGCTGGGCTTGACAAAGATGGCTACGGCCATGAACGCCAGCGCCGCAGTCGCCACGAAGGTCGGCAGCGGGTCAAACCACGGTGCCCACACGCGCTTCTCCAGCCAGCGGCGGCCTCTGCGTGGCTCGCCGACATTTGCGCCGGGGTTTCCGCCGGGGCTTTTGCCGGGACTGCGGCTGCCATGAATCCACGAGTCGATCTTGAGGTACGCGAGGCCCGCGACCGTGAGGAGCCCGAGCACCACAATGATAGAGAAGACTCGCAGGTAGGTGAGGATCCGGAAGGCGTTGGACGGCTTGGTGGGAATGCCCACCGCGAGGATCAGGACCACGGCTGAGGCGGTGTGGAGGAGGGTCCCGGCCATGGGCACCTGCTCCGAGTGGTTCTCGATGTAAAGGGAGTTGAAGTGCTGGCGACTGCGCTGGCGACGCATGTCTGCCGGCGCCAGGAACCGCGCGGCGATGCTGTCACTACCCGTGGCGATGGCGAGCGAGAAGGGGATGATGGCCTCCTTGCCGATCTCTTGCTTCACGCGAGACCCGGTAAAGGTTTGGGCCATGATGTTTCCGATGATGATGACAGCGAGGATCACGGAGATGACTCTGCGCACGGCTGTCGTGTCGGCGTGAGGATCCCCGTTGCGCGCGATAATGTCGAAAAACTCCAGCGCCATGTTTTTCGGTACCGTTTGAGGGCCCCCATACGGTACGACGCAGAGATACCCGACGTTGGTGAGTGGGAAGAGAACCATGACTGAGGCGAGGGCCAAGATAACGTATTTCGGGAAATTATCCCTGGGCCGCTCGACCTCGGCGAGTACGTAGAAGGGCTGTTCGAAGCCCGTGTATGAGAACATGGCGTAAAACATGGCTAGCGCGATGTCTCCGAGTTCGCCTCCGGGGCCGCGATTTGACCAGGCCATGTTGGTCCGGCAGCCATCGCCGTGAGAAGCGCCGTAGATGATGCCGAGAAGCGCCGTGACCGCGACGAACAGGAACTTGGCAATGGCGAAGAGATTGTTCAGGCTGATAAACAGCCTTCGGGCCAAGATGTTCAGGAAACTGCAAAGACAGATGATCCCGAGAGCCCAGAGAATCACGGCTACCTTATTGAAGCAGGCATCGTCTTCGGTACACTGCGGGGAGATCGCGCCCTGCATGTAGACGCCGAACTGGATCGCGTTGCCCGCCAGATTTCCAAACAGGATGAAGGTGATACCGAAGACGCAGCTCGCAAACAGTCTGGGTCTCTGGTAGATGTACTCGAGGTAATTCTTGTCGCCGCCGCTCCGTGGAGCCGAGAAGTAGGCTCCCACAGACCGGACGTAGTGGCGGGGAATCGTCAGGCCCAATTCGAGCCAACTGAGCACGATGCAGAAGATGATCAGCCCGCCAACAACCCAAAGTATGACGGCGACGGCCGGACTGCCCGTCAGGTAGAGCACATTGGACGGCTGGGCAAAGATGCCCGTCCCGATGGTGCGGTTTAGTATGAGGCAGACAATGGTGAGCCGTCCAAGTCGCTGTCCTGCCGTTGGCCCGACGTCAAGGCGCTAATACCGGGGGAGGTTGCTGTGAGCAAACAAGTGTCTTGACAAAGGGATCCCATCAGGTACCGGGGTCCATGCTGAAGGTTTACATACTTCTTCTTCCCTCCGCTGGTTCAGTCGCCACTCGAGCTCCTCGAGCGGCATGGATTCCAGCCCTTCAGGCTGTGTGTCAAAGGCATCTTGGCCATATGGTGGTTGCGCCATGGCGTTGATCGTTTCGTGGTGTTGTTCCTGGATAGCTCGACATCCGCCCTGCCGGGTTCTCGCAGAAGAAATGACTGCAAGATAAAGTCCAGTCCCTCCAGCCTCTCCAAGCTTTCGTTGGTCCCTCCCGGGCCCGACAATGGACTTATGTGAGGCGCATTGCTAGTCAACTTGGTCCTCAATTCTGCCTCCCTCCAGGCTGGACTCCACGTATGCGCCGCCCCTCCCCAAGAAAGGCGCCATTGGGCGCAAGGAAACAAAATCTGCAGACCAAGACCTCCGCGGAAACTCATGACCTCCAACCGCCGTGCTGCCTCGGCGCCACGACGCCATCCAGCCCCAGACGATCCACCGCACTTCCCAATCGCGTATCGCCAGGTCAGGTGGCACTGGGGCTGAAGCTCTGGGCGTAGCCGCCACAGCGAGCTAAGAGCAAATAATCGACTCAAACAGCAAGCGAAGAGGGGAAGGGCTGAGGCTGTCTTGGTTGCCTCACAGGCCCAGTCTGACCCTGCCCTGTCCAGCGGCCCAACATGCGAACCACGCCAATGCCAACACACCTGGCAGGTTCCCGGCCTTGGTGGACCCCCCGCAGTCGCAGTCCCAACATTAAATTGCATGGCGACCAGGCTCCCGGGACCCGTGCATCTACCCGCATGCCATCTCTGTGGGTCTTCGGCAGAGATCGACGACGATGTCGAACCACAGCGGGGGCAGATCCTATTCTACTCTCCCACCAACACCTGAGACGATACGGCACTACTCCTCGCTTGGTGATCTCGAGGAGTTGGAGATCGAGCGCACGAGCGACACCTTTCTTCGGATCACCAAACTCGTCTATCGCGACGGATCGACGAACCCGAATCGTGAGACTGAGCGCATCGACCTAACAAGAGAAGCCGTTCTTCCTTTGTACACCATCACCGACAACACCAATTTGACAAAATTGTGGCACATCAGAGTCGTATACGGCGGAGGTGGCCCAGCTCCCCAGGTCGTCAACTACGAGTTGCGGACTGAACAGGACGCATTCGCTTTTCAGCGGCTCATCACTGGGTACTCGCCGTACCGGAGATTCAAGAACGTGGAGGCCTCCGCGCTCGAGCAGCGTACGTTCTGGCAGGCAAGGGAAGTCTACAGCTTTGGAGAAGTGCAGCTATGGTCGTTCCAACAGCCGGAACCTCCCGATGCCGAACCACCGCCAGTACCCCTGAGTCCGGCGCAAACGGGACTGAGCGTCGGGGGCAGTTCTGCATCCGGATATGGGTCAGTGATTTCACTCGCTCAGACTGTCCGAGTCCAGACAGACTTGATGGGAAGAGAGGTAGCCGTTACGATGGCCAAGCCACCGCCGCTGCTCGTTTTGTTTGCAAAGGCGGCGGCGCCAAACTATGGCAAAAAGGCTGCCCGAATGGCATATCAAATGTGGAGAGTTGACGGTGAGTTTCAAGTTCCCCTCTCTGTGGTTTCAATCTCGGCTGGAACCTTCTGCCATCAATTCGTTTTGCTAACTTCCTCAAAGTAACCAACCTGCAATGCCGAGACTTTCGGAATGACTCGAAGAGGTTGGACCTAGTCAACTCCGCCGGGCCCACGTTTGGGAAGCTTACGCCATTCGATGTTCACGTTCTCGCGGCTCCGAGCGAAGAGCTTTGGAATGTGTGCCACCTCCGGCCAGGGGTCTATTTAAAATATTTTGCGAGGCACACGTGCGACATCTTGACGCTGATATTCCAGCGTCCCGAAGACGTCGGCTTGTTCAAGGCCAGCCTCTTGCGGCTCCAAGCCAACGCCATGGGCATCCGGCCGGTGCCAAGTTTTCCACCATCAGACTCGAGGAGTGACGGAAGTTCAAAGCCGCCTTCCGTCATGAATTTGCATGGCTCCAGGTCCCCGCCGGCGTCGGTCGTCCACAACATAATGCCCGAGAATGACAGCGCGAGTTTTTCCGCGCCCAGCGTGAGCGAGTATCCAAACGGGACGAGGACGGAGGCTAGTTCTGTGGACCTACATGCGGCCCAATACTCTGCTCCCACAACGAGGCAAGCGACATGGAGGTCACAGCAACCCACATCGATGCAAACAAACTTCCGCGTGCAGGAGGGCGAGGACAGTTTAGACGAGGGAATGACATTCATGTCACAATCATTGGCTCCGAGACGTGGCTGGCAGAGCTCATCGGTGTCACAAGCTGGCAGCACAAGACAGAGGCTTGCTCGATTGTTTTTGTAATAATTCCGCGAGTCTTGATAAAACCACAAGTTGTTGAACGAGGTCAGAGGATGTCAATAGTGTTGATTGATTAAGAACCATATAGGTGCGAGAGAGGTGGGCAGAGCCTGTCTAATATATACGAAGAGGGGGGGCAAGGGAGCCCTGCGAGGCTCGTGGCCTCTGATCTTCAACACAAGTACATTCCCAATCACCGCCTAGTTGGACGAGGTCACAGGAACGAGATCATGGAGGTCAATAACGTTGATTGAGGAGTTCAGAACAGGGCAGAGAGAAGGCGGGGAGAGCCTGTCTAATATACACCGAGGGGGGGCAAGGTCGCCCTGCGAGGCTTGTTGCCTCTGGTCCTCAACACACCTTTCCCGCCGTTTCCAGTGCCGGTCTCAAGCGGCTGGCGCGGGTTGCACTGAAGATGTCGCCAAATAGACGTCGCCATGACCACCCAGCCATTGTATAGGTAATCATTATATGGTTGTGACAGAAGAAGACCGCGTGGCGGCCTCCGCAGCCGTCAATTCTTCCTCCAGCGAGATCAAAACGTTGTGGATGCGCCCCTGAGTGGTGCCTGAGACGCTGACAACGGTGAACAAAGTTTCCTTGCTCTTTTGGTGCAGTGTAATTGCACAATTAGGCAAGGCTTTACCGTTGCCAATTCTGGCACGTATTGCCTGCCCAAGACGAGCTAGAAAGCGCGGGTAGTGCATTTCTTTTTTCTGCGACATCAGAAGCCCCAACTCGCGGCGCTCCTCGCGGGCGTCTGAGGAGACGGTTCTCCACCTTGCCGAAGAATCAAGAGGATGTATCGCAAGCCAAGCATTTACTTGGGCTCCTAGATTCCCTTGATGGCGGCTTTCGGTAGCCGATGTGGACGGGGGCGTGGTCCGCGGCATGAGCCCGCATAACACCGCAAACGGCTCGCCAAGGCGCGAGGAGAAGGTGATGTTCACCATGCCGGTGAAATACTCGTAGCCCTCGGTCAAAAAGACGGATCTGGCGGGATCCCAGCAGCATGGCCGGAGTGATATGGGGTCTTGGTCGGCTCTCTGCACCCTGGGGTCGTGGGTCACCAACTCCCACGTCACACCTGGCGGTGCCTTCACCTCGAACCTAAACGCTCCGTTGAAGCGCAGCTTCAGACGCTCCGACTCGGCTGGAGTAATGACCTCCGGGACGTGGACCGGCCTCATGAACGCATCCCAGTTGCTGCCTCTGGCGGCGCTGTTGCTGTCGTCCTCGTCGTCAACCACGACCCTGCCCGCGCAGTGACGGGCGAAACCGGAAAATGTCTTGACGAGGCGGATGGCAATCATGCCAAAGTGGCCTTGTGAACGCTGAAACGTCGCATCTCTACAGTCGAGGTGCATCAAATAATCTCCCTTGGCCAAGTCCATCTTGAGCGAGGTCTGGAATTCAACGCCGCGGTTCGTGATGGTGAAGAACTGAGCATCATGGCGGAGTGGGTCGGTGATGAGCTCAAGCTGGCGACACGAGGCAAACTGCCCCGGAGATTGCGCTAAAACGCCGTAGTACGACTGGAAGCTGGGGCTGTGTTCGTCCTCGGACCACGCAAAGAGGGAGAGGTCATTTGTTGACTGGGCGATGGCTTCTTGCAGTCGGATAAAAGCTTTGGCGCCCTCGCCGTAGATCAGAGGCAGGTTAACACCAAAGATGCCCAACAGAGAATATGCGATATCCTCCGGTCGTGTCGTTTGTCTCTTGGAGGCCCATGACATTTTTCGAGCCACTGGAATCGTCGACAGCTCTTCGCTGTTGGAGAGGACCGACACGTCGATATTGGTGATGAGAGCGATTTCATACCGCAAGGAGGCCTTCATGCCTCTGTGGGTCCAGCTGCAGTCGAGAAACTCCACGACCTTCGGCGCGATCAGTTCTTGCAAAGTCCAACCCCGTCTGAACCACCAACACCGGCCCAAGTCGGCCCGCAACTGCTGTCTGGCGCGGTCAGATGCCGGGTCGCCGTTCGGGCTTACAGCCAGGTCGGAGAGATAGGCGTAGCAGCTCGTTGCTTTCTTATACCACTCAAACATGGAGTTGATGGCTTCCGTCAGCTCCGCACTGCTGCTCTTGTCGATGCAGCAGGCATCGATCCAGACGTAGGCAATGTTTTGGCTTCGCGCTCGGGCGCAGGTCTGTTCGATCTTGGGCCACGCGCTCCTTGCCCTAGCGACCCCCAGATCTTTCATGTCGTCGAAGCTCACTTCCCCTGTCGCGTTCCATGTGTGTGACAAGATCGCGTACGGATAGTCGTCAGGTCCTGTTACCTCGACGAGGCTGTAGTCCTGCACTCTGATGAGTCTCATCGTGCTCGCAAAGGAGATGCCGCGGACTGAAAAGCGCTCGAGAAAGAGCTGTTGAGGAAGGCGCCTGCGATAGAAAAGGTTTGCTTCCACAGCGGTCGCTCGAGTTGCGATAGGGGATGTTTCGGTCGTCCTCTGTGAGGACGACCTTTGGGCAGAGACCCCGCACTGGACATCGAGGTGGCTTGTCTTCAGCTCAAGAAAGAAAGCCACCACAAGGTTGTAACCAATCGCACGAGAGCCACTTACGCCTCTGCCCGCATGAAGGCCACCATATTGAAAGGCCATCCCTCTTCACAGAGCATTTGCCCTCATATCTGAACGACGCAGATATCATAGGGTCACAAGAGCCACCTTTTCTCGTCGAAGCCAATATGCCTTCAGTGACGCGTCCTGACAACCCCTTCAACCTCTTCATAAGATGTTA
>FTCU01001255.1_pt1 | contig 31131 bp, 41 predicted proteins | sample 1639521 | NCBI WGS metagenome assembly FTCU01 (sample SAMEA3914864, study PRJEB12502) | metagenome | biome: forest; material: soil | place: USA | collected 2012-03-12 | depth 0.3 m
AGAGCAAAAGCAATGCGTCAGCCGCGAATCGAACGCGGGGCCCATCGATGGCAACGATGGATTTTACCACTAAACCACTGACGCTTGGTGATTGGTCACCGAATATTGAAGCCTATAGCAGTGCGTCGGCTCGCGGGATCATCCACAGTCTCCCCTCAACCGACACAAAGAACATGTGGTAAGCATGCCTGAGGTCATCACAGTTTTGTGCTGCTTGCTAGAGTTGTTCTGGAATATAACGCCGACGGAAACTAGCCTGGCATGGAATAGTCGAGTACACGGTAGAAAGGGGCCCGGTAAATCGGCAAGGAGTCATGGCGGGGGCAAAACAGGGGCGACAGCACAATTGGATACGTTAGGGAGAGGGTTTCTTTAATCCGCAAGGGAGGCTCTGCTTCCTTGTACGTTTCTTGGGTCTTGAAGACAAGTCGAGACTGGTTCAACCCCCATAATTGAAGACATGGTGACGTTTCTTGTTGTGAGCTGTGAGTGATGAGACAAGCGGAGTCGAAACATTGCTGTTCTCTGATCTGCCCACAACCCATCCATATGTGAAGTCAAGTGTTCTTAGCATTATAGCTCGCTGGATTCATCGAACCCGTCATCGGGCAAATACAGATCAAGATTGAAAGCCAGTGCTTCAAGTTGATATGTGTCAACCGACAAACTCGATAAGCCGAACTGTAAAAAGGGTCGAGAGCAGAATGGACAACTCAAACTGGTCCAGGATCTTTGCTAGTCCGCTGTCTGTCTAACCCCGGGGCAGAGTTCTGAACCATTGGGCTGTCTTGTCTAACACGTGGGTGGTCTCAAGCGACATCGGCTGTTGGTAGACCATCAAGCAAACGTGAAGAGACTCAGGAGGACAGAGAGTCATCAGAAGAGTAAGTCTCAAAGGAGATGAATAGTAAGCGGCAGCGCAATTTGAGACTCGGACAGCTGGAAACGACAGGTCTGACTTGAGAACCAGATGACGAGAAGGGGAGAGTTCGCGAAATGTGGGGGAAGGTGGAAGCAAGGACCAGCAACTTCTTCCCCAACCAACCTGGAATGATCCCTTTCTAGGCAACTCGGTTGATGCTTGATTGGCCGTGATTGGGTCTGCGATTATGTGTCTCATTGCAAGTTTCAACTCTAGGCTTCGAGCTTGAAAGTTAGTTTCAGTTTGCCGTTCTTTGACATTTGACATGGAATGTCCCCTTTATTCAACATCTTGATCGCAAAGATTGTCCTGCCCTTGGAATGGTAACTGTATACGGTACTGCCCACACAACTCTGCAGGCAAGACTCCCTTTTTTCACTTCCTCTTTGGTTCCCGCGTTTCGGCCATGGAACTCAATCTCTTGGATTGCTGCCCAAGCAGGCTAGCTCAACTAATAAACCCGCTTCAGAACAGCTTTCCTGACTCTAGCGGTCCCTCTTGCTCCTGTTGAGAAACCACTACCCTATCATTTTTTGAAAAGATCATCACTCATTTCTCTCACCCCGTCGTCATAGAAATTACTCTTCAGAACTATCAGCCCCCTTCCCAACAAGCCCGCTGGCTTCGTCGCGCTTAGCACACTCTTTTTCCGGGTATCGCAGTGCCATGATCACCATTCATGCTTCAAACCAACCTCTTGGCTTCGCATCCCCTACCCCTAAAAATTTGCTCCGCCGCACTGGATTGACCTGGCATTATGATGCCAATACCCTGGGAAATCCGCCTTCCTAGGTTCATACCACTGCCGAATATCGGCCAAGCCAGGGGGGACGATGGTCTTGGACCGGAAGTTCCCAACCGTGTCATAGCAGTCGCCGGGCTTGACGGTGAAAGTGCAATAAATGTCTGTCTCACGGTCAGATTCCGGATCTCTTTGCAGGTCAAGATCAAGGTTCTTACTGCTGGGAATCCAGATGGAGCCAATGGTATCATAGGGCATGACGCGGCAGTCGTTCACCTTCTCATAGGTAAGAGACTTGGACGGACCCGTGTAGTTCCTGTCGACCGGGTCAGCTTTATTAGCCCTCATGGTGACTTCTGGAGCTCATGGGCCTCTGAGTAGCTTACGGGCCGGCCCAGATCCAGATGGTGTTGGGAGCACGAGCGACGATCTAGATGGCTGTTTAGCTGTCCGTCCCACGATGTGTCTGGAGTTGTATGTACGCACCGCCGCTGCATGTGCTGGAAGTTCTCGGCCGGGTTCTGCGGTGGGCGCGGCAGACACCAGCCCAGAGAGAAACGCCGGGAGGAAGAAGAGGGCGGCCTTGAGTGAAACCATGGTGAGAGGGTGTTGATTGAGTAGATTGATTGCACAACTCGAACGGCGCTGTCGTCGGATCTGGGGCAACTTCTCATTTTATGTCGTTGGAGCAACTACTATGTATAGTACTGTACCTAGTGCTGACCTCTGTGTCTTCAGCTGCCAAGTATCGCTACCACGCCCTGGCATGTTGTTGCTGTAGCTTGGCCAAATGAGGAAATTCCCTGAAAGTTCAATTACACTCGCCAGCTGACTGCATATCCAGGATCCTCCCAGGCTTCCATTTTCGACACCTGAAACCTGGGCCTACACGCGATTGGTGGTGTATGTTCTACTATGACGAATGGAGCCTGGGGGCATTCATCGTGCTAGTAATTAACTTTCAGGAAATTGAGCCTTTCAAATACATAGGGAGGTCGCTTTCCAGCTCTTGCGCCGATCCCCTCATTAGCTCGGTGCTCAATCTCGACTCTGCTTTCAGCATTCACGATGTTTTCTGCCACAATGCCCCGCTGTCAAAAACAGCGGCATACTTTTCAGGATGCCGACTCGGAGTTCAGCCCAGGATGCAGTGCAGAATGATTTACTTACCCCTGAGCTGTAAATTACCGCGCACCTGTGCAAGTGTTTGAACCTTGAAAGTCGCGGGCACAATCAACGACTCGCTTCATCGAACTTCCCTGACACTTTGTCTGATTGTCACCGTGCGCCGTCTGAGCGTGCGTGATTAAGGTAGAATACGGCGCCCCACTGCCCGTGTTGTCTGGTCACGGTTTCGGCGAAGTGATGTCAGCAGTCCTTCTTCTGTATTGCTCTGCTCTTGCACAAAAGGCCCTGTTCGCAATCGGCGGGAATGCGCCTGCTTGGCTTGCACGGCTTGCACCGGCGGGTTTGTCTTGCATGCTCATTCGTCACGCAACACAACAGAGCATCGAAGCCATTGATTGATTGGAGCTTTTGGAGGGGCTTTCCTCCAATTCTCCAAGCCAGCCACGCCACAGCACAGCACAGCACAACCAGCGAGGGCCTGCTGCCTGCCGCCTGCCGTCAGTGACCGTCGGTGGTCGTTTTTGGAGAGAGCCACCTCAGGCTCAAACCTCAGCCCTTCTGTGGGCTTTCCCGATGAGCCACCACCTGATCAACCCCTCGGCGGGCTGCCCCTCAGACGCTGCAGGCAAGGTCCGCACCACCACGTCCTAGGCAGGGCGCGACTTGCGCCAGACCGTGCAGCACGACCACACAGAGCTCGGCGCGCTCTCGTATTGCGGGTCTCTGGTCTCACGGTACGTACCCCTTTTGAACCCCCCGACGCCTTCCATGCAGGCAAGCTCCAGGCAAGCTCCAAGCCCCAAGCTTCAAGCGGGATCCAAGCTCTGCCAGTCATCTGCCTGTGGCTCGGGCATGTCTCCGAGCCTCATCAGCCCGACTGCAACCTCATCCAACCTCACCTCCAACTCCGTCTCCTACTGCTTCACGGTTTGCCGCCGCGCTCCGGCAACCCCTTCACTGCCTCACGTTCCCTGGTGATTTCGCCCACAGCTGAGTGACATCCACATAGCCTTTTCTCGTATTTTTTGGTCCTTCCAATCACCAGCGCATCCTCCTCGAGCCGATCCCGCGATTCCGACACACCCCCTGTCCGCCCGTCTGCCTTGGACCTGTGCCTGTCCGGTGTGTCACTTGTCACTTTTGATGGTCGCGAATTCAGCTGGGGACAGGGCGCGCTGCTGTCGTCCCTGCGTTTGCCACGCCGACACCTCCGCTTGCTCCGCACCTTGACGTACCGTACCAGCCTCCGTCCGGCTCCGGGCTCCGGTGTCCCCCCCCGCTTCCCACCGTCTCGTTCCAGCGTTGAAGTTCCTCTCGACAATGCCCTCTTTCCGATTCAAACTCAAAACCACGGTCCAGAAGTGGCACGCCATGCTCAAGCGGCGCATCCATCCTGGAGACGAAGACGGCTCATCTCAGGACTCCCAGGCCGCATCTCACAAGTCTAAGCAACACCGCACGATGACGGATGCGAGTATGCAGCCCCCCTTCCGCACCTCCGCGCTGCACCATGACTAAACTTTGCGGTACAGGTCAAGGCGGGGTGCCTGCTTTATCGACGTCGTCTTCCTTTCATATGCCCCCACCCTCGTCAGTCTCGTCCTTTCCGCCCTCTGCCAACCATTCCAGCGTGCCATCACAGTCAACTTTCGGGAGCAGCTTCCAGTCGTATGCAATGGACGGAACCCGAGAATCAGAAGAGAATCCCGCTGGCGCCTATTCCACCCGCGGCCACCTGGGCAGCTTCAGCTCTTCTTCAGCGAATGCAAACGGCCCACGGGCAGCAGGGCTTTTCCCCAAACAACCGACCTTTAGATCTTGGTTTTCCGAGATGGACACCGACGAAGCGGCAACAGCACAGGTGAAGGGCGACCATCTAATAGCTCAGCTTTTGCAACACGACTTTGGGCGCGAGGATGAAGAATTCAACTCGAGCTGGCTCGGCGGCTACCGAGAACAGCTGCGGTCTCTGAGATGCCTCCACTGCAACACGCCTATAAAACTAGGACCCGCCGAACTCGTCCAGCGAACCAAGAAAATGCTGAAACATGACCGTAGGTCCAGGCAATCATGCTCACGTATCGGCGTATCTGCAGCTGACGGACTACAGAGTTTCTCCATCCGTGCGTTCACTGCCCCAAATGCAAGGGTTGGTCCTGTGTGGGAGGAGACACGTACCATTCCAGCGACTGGGTGCCGGCCATGACGCATGTGGCCTCAGCGAGCGACGTAAAATCTACTTGGTGTTGCGATCAAGCGCGCCTGTTCCTAATTTTTAGTCTCCTCTGCGGTCCCGAATTCCTCCCGCCGACGGCGTCGTCGACGAGCACGACGAAACAGAGACCCAAGTCAGAGCCAGCGTCAACCACCGCCCAGTCCGAACAGAAGACAGCAAAGGATAGGCGAAGGGGCCGCCGGTCCTTCCTGTCCAGTGGCACGGGCTACGGCGACGAGCTGCCCGGACATCACGGGAAGGTGGGCAGTTCATCGAGGGCAGGCAACGACGACAATATAGAGAACCTGCAGCTCTATTTTCAAGCCCTCTCGTCTCTTTTGCCATCCGTCACGAAGGAGGCAACCACTCATTTCGACTACGTCCACCAACCGGCTGTGTCGGCCATGGTTTCCAGGAGCCCGATGTTTCAGCATGCTTCGGTGGTCCTCCGACATGCCGCAATCGAAGAGCTGAACGCCCGGTGCGGCCCAGTCCTTGCAGTTCTCGACCTCTTGGATGCATTGGTGGGCCATGTCGACACCTGCCCGCTGTTGCTACGCACGAGGACTCTCTTCCCGCAGACAGAACAGCTGATTTCCGTCGTGCTCGGAGACTTTGCCGTCAAACCAGGCACCAAGACAGCCGAGAAGGACACCGCGCAGCCGTTAGCAGCTATCGTCGAACACTTGGCGGTCCCCTGTCGGAAGTTCATCGAAGCATCCCGCCGGGTTGGAACTATGGATGCCGATGTCGAGGAGGGGATGTTGCTGGGAGTGATGCAGCGGATATGTCGTTTGGCCGACTGGTTTGGAGCTCTTCGTTCGCAACTCGAGATCGCAGAGACCCACGGGTCCTCTGAGTCCCCTGTCCCATCATCCTCTCGCTCGGCTGCCAACGTCACCACGCGCTCAATGCGTGCCAAGGCCGACGCAGAGGCTGAACGAAGCTTGATTGAGAGGGCCACAAAGACCGCCGCGGAGTGGCACCGCGAAAACTGCGTCAAGGATGTTCCGGACGACGCAATCTTGAAAGACTTTTACTACTCACAGGAAGCCGTGGCAGCGGAGACGTTGAGGACCGCGTCGGGTCGGATGAGGAAGCTTATCGCTCAAGTCTCTTCTCTGAGCACCGACCTACCGGAAGGCATCTACGTTCGGCACGGCGAAAGCCGTCTAGACGTCTTGAAGGTCTTGATTGTCGGGCCGGCTGGCACTCCCTACGAGCATGGCCTCTTTGAATTCGACATGTTTTGCGACGGCGAGTTTCCGCAAAAGCCACCCAAGATGTTTTTCTGGACCACCGGGGGCGGAAACGCCGGGTTCAACCCGAACCTGTATCCGAACGGGAAGAGTATGTTTTTTTGTCCTAGAAGCGCGTCAATCGGCTGAAAATACCAACTTACTTTGTCACAGTCTGCCTCTCGCTGCTGGGAACATGGAGCGGCCAGCCCTGGGAACCGAATCGCTCGACTATCCTGCAAGTTCTTGTCTCGATACAGGGTAAGTCAGCCATCTTAGAGCTCCCGTCAATTGTATGCGACAGCGACTAACCTGCTGCTCAAGCCATGGTCTTCAACGACCAGCCGTTCTACAACGAGCCAGGATTCGAACTCCGCTCCAACCCCGCCCAGTCCGAGAGGTACAACCGGAACGTTGAGTACATGACGGTCAAGTACGCCATGCTTCCTTGGCTGACCGACGGGTTGATTGGACCGGAGGAGCCAGAGCCCATGGCGGCGTCCCCGATACCCATCCCAAAGCCAAAGGGGCATGGGACGAACACATCGGCCTTCGCGCCAGGGAAACCGACTACAGTCGTAACTCACCTTTCCAAGGCTCTGATCGACCAGCCCGGTGGTTTAACTCACCCGGCGAGCGGAAAGTCCGGGCACGCAAAAACCGTCAACTGGGAGGGAGTTGGCACCCATCCCGCTAACACCATGATGGCCCAGGTCCACCAGGAGAGTTTGATGCCCTTCTACCCACAGGCATATTCCTATCATGCAAACCCGGCATCCTCGCATGCTCAATCAAGCACCATGGCGCCGCACTCGTGGTACTCCTTTTCCAGTGGGACAGGTGGAGGAAACCCGATCCCGCCGCCAACGCCCGCAGACTTGACGCTCCTCGCCCAGACTAACGTTGCTGAGGGAGGGTTCTTTTCTCAGTTGATAGCAGCTTCGATGGCCCCCGCAGTATCGCACCCAGCGCCAACGCCAGCGCCCGCCACGGCAGCACCGCCAGCTCCCACCCCAGTGGCAGCGGTCGTGGCCCTGCCACGGAGAAACCGCTCGCCCAGTGGCCCAGGGGGTGACCCCATCTGGAGCGAGGTCATTGGAAATCACTTTGGCCTCAAGGCCCCGTTGGTCCTGGCAACGGTACGCCGGTGGGAGCTTTTGGGTTGCAGGGGCGACACCGAGACGGACCTGGCCATTGCCGCCAACAAGCTGGAGCTGCAGCTGAAGCGGCACGGCTTTAATAACTAGGAGATCGACACCGACGCTGCGCACCGGGTCAGCGTTCGCGTGGAACTCATCCAAAAGGCCTTTGATGCGCGGGCGGCGTCGAGGGAGAGGGTGCAGCTTTACGTGCCCAAGATTAAAGTTCCGCTGAACATATCGTCCATCTTGGAGTGCAGTCCTGACGAGCGCTTGGAGAAGATTGCGAAGCTGCTGGATGAGAAGTTGGCGGCGCAGATGGTGTCTCAGGCCTTGGCGTCTTAGCAGGACGCTCCCATGTCTTCGCAGCAGGCGGCTCAGCAGTTCTTTGCACCGCCGGAGCTGCCTTTTTTGTCCAAGTTCTCGGCCATGAGCCAGGAGACTCCCGAGAAGTCTCCGAAATCGGCCAAGAAGCAGGACAAGGGCAAGAAACCGGACAAGGGAAAGCAACCGGACAAGGGAAAGAAACCGGACAAGGGCAAGAAGCCGGACAAGGGCAAAAAGCCAGACAAGGGCAAGAAACCGGCCAGGAAATTCCATCGTGGATTCGGGTCTTGAGCAGCGTTTGGATGGCGATGAGTTTTACGTCCACAGAGCCAGGACGTTTTCGGCGGATGCATCATTTCCATGTATGATTTTCACACATTTCCTTTTCTTTCTTTTCTTCTCCTAACGTCTGGTCTGGTCTGGCATTTTCCGCATGGGCCGTCGAGGAGGCAACGAATGTTTGGCACACGGGGGATTTCCCATATTTGGAGCGGAGTTGTCACGGTTGGCGCCAGGTCACTTTCACTTTCACGGGTGGACGGAGGATCATCGATGAGGTTGGCGGCGGGCTCTGGAGGAGGATAGCGCATATCACATCATACGGTCCTTGGTAGCTAGCTGAATAGGTCGATAGTTATGCGACGGAATAAGCGGACTGGTGGGAGTGTGTTGTGGTGGTGTTGTTTTGAAACCGAGTGCCTGTTTCCATGTGCTGTGGCCTTTCCGTCCATCAACCCAAGATGGACGGTCGCGTAGCAAGAATGCAGTATCAATCCTGTCCAAGTATGCAAAGGCCTTGTATGGACTTGGAGATACGACCGCTTGATTTGATAAGTCTGTCTAGCCTCTCTCTCGCTCAGCACCATGCTCATCTGTAGTTCACCATGATGTCTAGACTTTTCCCAACGAACGCCATGCAGACAATCCACTCTGCCAAAACGCCACACAACACATGCTAACCCAAGCAAACAACATCCGAACAAATGAAACAAGAAGATCACAAAGCCCCCCCAAACGGATCCCCCAACGCAACCTTCCTCCTCTTCAAATGCGACGCCGGCGCCAGCGCCTCCCCAAACACGGCCCCGTCGCCGGCCAACGTGTCCCGGTCCCTATCGTCGGGCTCGCCGTCCTCCGAGTCGCCGCCGCGGCGGGCGGCCTGCTCGCGGCGCAGGCGCTGCAGCTCGACGAGGTTCCAGCGATCTGGGTCGCGGCACTTGTTGAGTTTCTTGCGGAGGGGGGTGATTTGGGCTTTTATTACGGCTTTCTGATGGGGTGGGGAGGGTGGTTAGTGGATGGTTGGTGGGAACTCGAAAAGGAGGGAAAGGAGGGGGAAATTACATTGGTCCAGTGCTCGCGGCGCTCGGGGAGTTCGCGGGCAAGGAGGTCGCGGCAGGCCTCGATGGTGCCGAGGACGCGGTCGCGGAGGTGGGAGCCGATGATTTGGGACTTGTCTTCTACTGGGGCGGCAGGGTTGAGGGTGCGGATGGGGAGTCGTTTCGGGAGGGCGGCGCTTTCGGGCGTGGAGGTGGCTGCTGGGGTGTCGGCGCCCGAGTTGTTTGGCGGGGGCGCAACGTAATGGAAAGTTTGGGTTATGAGGCGCTCGGCAAGGCCGCGGTCGGCGAGAGAGAGGGCGGCGAGCATGATCTGGCTGGGGGTGTAGTGGAAGTAGGCGTCGGTGATGAGCGGGCTGAAGCGGAGGATCTCGCGGGCGCGGTGTTCGGCGGCGGTAAGGCGAGCATCCTGGAGGAGGGTGGATGTTAGTAGGTATTTGTGACGGCGGGTCAGAAAAGGTACATGCCTCGATGTCGCCGAGCGTGGTGAGTTCCATGATAGCGCCGCGGAGGGCGCGAAAGGGGTGCTTAACGTCGAGCGCGAACCGGAGCCCTTGACACAACAGGAACTCGCCGGCGATAATGTGTTCGGGATTGTCTCGGCCGAAAGTTTTTGCAAACCTGGCGCACAGATGTCAGCAGTGCGCGCTTCATACGAAGACCAGGGCGACGAACTCGGAGATGCTGACAAAGGTCCCCTCAGCCTTGCACGCAAAGAACAGCGCCACGATCAACATCTCGGTCGGCGGATACGTCATGATGCTGTTCGTCACATAGAAGCGCCTGAAGAAGGCCGCGGCCGTAGCCTTGATCTCGTCGGACATCTCGGCGTGGTCCCCCGCGCGCATCAGCTCCGATGTGTAGAAGGTCACGAGCTGGGCCTCCTCGGGGGCCGTGAGGAACTCTGGGAGGGCGGGAGTGGACGCCCCGTCGGGGTCGGGGGTGTTGGCACTCGATGTCGGCGCGGAGAGGTTGCTGGACGGCGCAGGGAGGGAAACGAGGCGTTCGGCAATTCTTGTGCGCGCCGCCGTGTTGGTCTGCTCCCGCATGGTCGCGAGCTGGGTCGGGGAGAAGGACCACAGCTGGTACTGCGACGACTGTCGGTACCGCGCATCTTCGGTGGCCATGGCGGCGGCGGGTGAGCTCGGCTATCGGCTCGCTCTCCGGCCGTGTGTAGAAGTACTCGGCGTTCGAGGAAGAGGTTCGGTTGGTGGGGAGTCGTGAGTTGGGGGATGGTGCTTAGGCCGGCGCCGTTGAGGCTTTAGCGGGGTTGGTTTCGAGCGAACGAAGGGAGGGGGGAATCTAAAGTCTTCAGGTATAATCCGTGATGCGCAAGTAGAGATAGTACCGGGTCCTCCCGCAACTGTGTGGTGCTGCTCGCTGGGAATCGACCGGCAAGCTTTGGCCCGAACCTGAAATCGCGATGCATGCAGTGGATGGAAGATGGAATCGTGGATTGAGCTTCAGAACCCCACACCGCCGCACAGGTGCCTTAGCGCCTCTTGGCGGGCAAGGGTGCTGAAGCTTGCCCCCGGCATCTCCAACTCCGGCCTCAACCTCCATTTCCAGGTCATCACCCATTCTGCCATGTGGGACACACCGAGCAACGCTACCATCATACAATTTACTGCAACCAATACCTCGTGTGTTTTGCACAATTACAGAGTAATCCCGTGTCTAAGAATATCCCTCCAAGACCAACAATCATCAACCGACCCAGCCACGCGGAGCCAGCCCACGCCAAACTCCCCGAGTTCAACCCAACCCCTTTCCCCTCCCCGCATTGCCTTCCCCAATTCTCAGTATCCCAACTCCCCCCTCCTCACAGGCACCGGCGGAGCAGGCTTCTTGGCCCGACTCGGCGGCGGCGGCGGCGGCCCCTTCTTGCCCACTACCCCCAACCCGTTACTCGACGTGCGGCTCAGACTCCCGACACTCGTCGCGGCCGACGACCGGCCCGCCCAGTCCGGGCTGCCGCCGCCGCTCTCGCTAGCCGTGTCGTCGTCGGCGACGCTACGGTCGGCAAACACATCGTCGTCGTTGTTGTAGTTGGCAGCAGCGCGGGTGCTGGTGTTGATGCGGTTGACCGGGCGGAGAGGTGCGTTGCGAAGAGTGGCTTGCGTGGGCGTGCAGGCGCCGCTGCCGGCGCCGCCGATACGGCTGCGCTCGCGGTCGAGGGTCGCACCGCCTTGGAAGCTGCTGCTGCTGTTGAGGCTGGTTGTGGTGTTGGTGCGGCTGCCGATGGTGGGGCGGAGGACGGGGCCGTCGGCGGTGGGTGGGGAGGACTGCATGCGCGCGTTGCCTGGGCGAATGGAAGGCATGCGGACAGGCTGTGGCGGTGAGGAGGAGCCGCCGAAGGTGCTTGTGCGAACTAGGGACTCCGTGAAGCTTTGGGCGGTGTTGGAGCGGCTGCGGAAGGTTGGGCGCGGGGCGTGGGTCTGGGCCGTGGAGGCTTGGCCGGGCCAGTTCTGGCGGACGCGGCGGAGTTCTTGGGCGCAGCGCTCGTGGTAGTCGAGCTCGGCGTCGACGAGCTGGGTCAGGTCGCGGACGCTGTCGGCCTCGGCGTCCTGGATGTCCTGCATGCGCCGCAGCACGTCCTCGGACGACTCTTCGTACTTGGCCTTGGCCGCCCGGAGCTCCTCCTCGAGCCGGAAATCGTCGCGCTTGGCCTTGTGCAGCTTGGTGATGCTCGCGTCGTAGTTCAGGCGCCGGTTCTCGAGCTTCTTGCGGGCGTTCTAGACAGGAATGTTAGCATGAAGTTTAGGATGGGACGAGGCTTGAGAGGGAACTGACCTGGTACTCCTTCATCGTGGCCAGGGACCTCTCGAGCGACTCGAGCCAGGTAGCGGTGGCGTCGCCGACGAAGGACTCCTGGATCGCCGAGATCCTCTCATTGGCACGGCCCATCGTTATGAGGCAGTTGCCGAACTCAGAATCGGGTTGGAACTCCTCGCCATGGCCGACCATCGTACGACCGAGGTAGCCAACCGGGAGGGCCTTCTCCCTGTCCTCGGCCGGGTCGAGGTGTCGCCCCATCCATTTGACGTACTGGTTCATGGATCGTTGGAGACGCTCCATGCCTAGGCACTGTTAGCCTGACGTCCGGCTTGCGGCATCCCTGGGCGACGGCTTACCCTCGAAGCGCAGGGCCATCTCGGTCTCGAGCATCTTGAAGTCCTCCGACATGGTGGTCTTGGCCTCGCCACCCATCTTCTCGCCGGCCCATTGGAAAGCGCGGTCGAACTTCTTGGTGATATTCATGGCTGCTAACGTGCCCGGTGTAGACGACGGGTGTCGGGGAGAGCAGGCCCGGAATCCAGGAGGGGCCGGGTCGTTTCTGTGGCTAACACAGAGTTGGCCGACGAGCCTGTCGTATTTGGCGTGGTTGTTGGTCGCAGTCCAATGCTGCAACGGAGAGCGGGTAGCGTGCCTCAATGGGTCAATGTCAACAATGGATGACAACAAAGGGGGCGAATACAGTCAGACGATGCTTTTGGGGTGACTGGGGCGACAGTAAAAACGAGAGAATCAGGAGGTTAGGAGACCATCTGAAAGAGAGCGAGAGCTTGAACTAAAAAAGCATCCGTAACGAATGTGGTGGCCGGCAGGGTGGCAATAAGAGCTGGACCTGGACCTTTGGGATTGCGAAACTCGTCAAACGGTTGAATGGGGATCCCGGTCCTTGTCCTGTGGCTGCTGGGAGGGGTGGTTGGAGGAGGGGGTGGACACGGCAGGGATTCCGGGCAGATGCTCCAGGCCAGTGATCTTGCAGCACCCCTTGCCACCTGCAGTGGTCTGGACAATGCTCTGTTCCTGGCGCCAAGGGACGGGACGGAACTGGTAACCGGCGGCGTGCTTGGTGGCTTCCAGGTTGGGAGGACGTGCTTGCTCGGTCTGCAAGAGAAGATGAAGATGGAAGGCGAAAAAGAAGATCCGATAGTCCCAATTGGTGTCCGTCATCGAGGACTGCATCTTTTTCTCCCGATATATCCCATCGTAAAGAGCTCAATTCATGCCCGTATATCCTCCATCTGCCTCAGCACACAGTACACAGCACACAGCAACGACCACGTTGCTTGAACACCTACACTGTTCACGCAGCGCCAAAGAATAGACGCGCGTCTGCATTTTGTTGGGGAGTTGGAGGCTTGGAGCAGAGCCCTGCAACGGCCACTTGTCCTGGCCTTGTCTGCGCCCGCCCGATCGAAACACTTGCTCCTGGATGGGACGACGGTGGACTGGTGGACTGGCGGTCGTATGGCGGGGAGCGGCCCATTCCCAAACCTTCCCAACCCCGTGGTGGGGGGTGGGTCTGCAATTCGACCCAGACAGCCAGACCACCATCGGAATGTGGGTTGTTGCTGTGGGTGCTGTGGGCTGCTGTGGGGGTCCACTGCACCGCAGGCATTCTGCGGGGCTTCTCTCAGCGAACCGATTGTGAGGCGCAGCAGTTCCAGGTTTCCCGTGGTTTCCACTGCTGGTGTTACTCTTGCGGTCCGGCGCGTCAATCATCAACTTTGGAACTGGATGGGTGGCGGGGTCCTGAGCACACCGTCTGAGACCGTTCATTCGGGAAGACCCCCCGTGGCAACTCTTCAAGATGCATAGCCGGGGTGCAGGTGGGTGCGCTGGTTGCAGACGGGTGCAGACGGGTGTTGGATAGAAAATCCAGACGGGGCCTGGTCGGCCCGGACTGCCTGAAATACAAGCGTTAAACCGCTTGACGTTAGCGGAATGCAAGTCGAGATTCGCTAGCCACCCTCCAGACCTGGTCTTTGAACCTCGAATTACCCAGCTTGTGGGTGACCGTATCCGTCCTTACTCACTCGCATCTCCAAGAAAACGAGGAGCGCTGGTCGGTGTGGTGACACGAGCTTCCGTTGCTGGCACGGTTGGCAGTCCAGTCCAGTCCGTGACTGGGCAAGGAAACGCTCGGCACGCCTCGGCGAGCCGCCAAACCCAGGGCATAGCCGCCAATCGTGGCCGCCTCTTCAGCGCTTCCGAAACAGCCTGGAATCCACCGTCACCTTGTTCTCCATCCCAAGCGAAACCCTTGTCTCTCAACGCCGTTTCAGCCTCGATATCGATGCGGCCAGTCGTCCAACCGACGATCGGCGCCTGTTCGGTGCATCGCGGATCCAATTGACGGCGGTTTGCGCATCTTGTTTTGCCGCCCAACAGGTTCGATTCCGATCAGCATCGGTGAAAGACGGCTTCCTTTCGTTGCAGCGGCGGATGGGCTTGTTGAGCGTTTCATCCATCCGCCTTCCTTCAGCCTCCTTTCCCAGCGGTTACTGATAACATGGAAGGTTGATGTTGGCTGGCTCCAAAATAGACACTGATGCCAGTTCTCTCAACTCTCCATTTGTCAACCCGCTGTCCATGGACTTCTGCCGAGGACGTGCCCTCATCTCGCTTCCGTCGATCCCACGCATCATGCGCAGACAACGCACTGGGATATCCTGAGGCTGTCGATCTCCCGCCAGCCTCGAATCGGTCCTGTTTTGGGTCGGCGCCCGTGCGAAGCGTTGCAATGCAGATGCAGATTGCAGGGCTAGCCGAGTTCTAGAACTCTGCAGGGGCACATGGAGACTCGTTCATCTGACGCGAGGATGATGCTGATGGAAAAGGGGCAACTCTTCGCGCGTTTGAACCGCAATCAATACCCTGTATAAGTAACCAACAGACCCCGCCGCCGTATACGCCTGAGAAGGGGTGGCCCGACCACTCTCCGAATTCTCGATCCCTTCCTCCCAACACGAACCTGAACCCCCTTTCAAAACTCTTCAAACCGTCCCGCTAATGCTCAACTCGCGAATCTCCTGCAGCACCTGCTCGACGCGGCTGTCAAGCTGGCCCTGGGCGTACTGCTCACGGGTGTCGGCGTCGAGGTACTGCTGGACCTGGGCCATGCGACTGTAGGCCTCGGCGCAGAAGCGCAGCTGGATCTTGACGAGGGCCTCGAACGACGGGTCGAGGTAGGGGACGCGCAGGTCGATCAGCTGCGGCAGCTCCGAGCACAGCTGCTCGTTGAGCTGCTCGTACGCCGCCTTGGACATGTCCATCTCCTTCTCCGCCCGCGGCAGCTTAGTCACGTCCTTGTCCGGCTTCTCCACCAGCTTCTTGACCTTGGCCCGGAGGGCGTCGTAGTCGAGCAGTTTGTGCCCGCGCTTCTTGATGCCTGTGTGTGCCTGTGTGTCAGGGGGTCCGAAGTGGAAGCGTAGTGGTGTCGAGTGTGGGGTGTGGGGGAACGGGGTGCAGGCGACGTACATTCGTTTACGTCGGGGAAGTAGGCACAGAACCGCGAGATGGGCTCCAGCACTGTCGTCCGGTATGGCCCGTCCAGCGCCTTGATGGTCTCGGCGTCGAGATCCTCCACGGCCTGCTTGTAGCTTCTGCTCACGCCGTCCTTGGCGCCAGCTTCGCCGTAGAAGGCATCGATCGTCTCGGCGATTCGCATTTGTGAGGCCGTCATGGCTGTGCATTCAAGTCAGCACAGGGTTGCGTCGGGCCGGGTTTGAGGGTTTCCGCATTCCGTACCTCGTAGCGAATCCAGGTAGCCCTTGGCCTCTTTTTGTAACCGCAACGACGCCGCCTCCATTGTCCGGAATCGCCTATCGAGAATCTCAGTATTCCGGTCCTCCCGCGCATTGTTTGGCGGTAGTGGTGGTGGCCGCGTACCGCTCCTCGACTTCGTAGTCCCGGTCGTTTGTCTTTTCAACATGACCTGTGACAATCCAACCATGTCAGCAACGCCGTCAAGGCCGGGGCAGCAAAGACCGGAGGGGGTGGTGGATGGCCTCACGAACCGGTTTTCATCATCACCTGCGTCGTCGCACGGTTGACATTCTTCTTGAAGCCTGCGGGGTTGCCGGTCAGCACTGGGCAGACCACCAACGCACCAGTGAGAGGGCATCGCGGGGTCACGCACCCGCCCAAGACATGATGGGCAATTGCTGTGTCTTCTCGTCGGGCTTTTGGAGGGTTTGGGTATCAATTCCGCTTCTCGGGCGAGCAAAACAGCAGCGCAAGACAGGGTGGTGCGGTTGTTGAAAGAGTCTCGAAGTGCCGTTGAATGGCCGAGCAGGAATATGCGCCAAGTGGCTGACACGACGGGATCCTTGCCGTGCCTGGGATCATGGAGAGGGTGACGAAGTTGGCCTGTGGCGGTGTTCGCTTGCCGCTGCTTTCGGGCTGTCAGGCCAAGCCCCCACCGAAACCCCGGCTGCCGAAGCGCACCCACCAACGACGTCAGTGGTTCACCCGGAAGCCAATGGCTGAGGGCGTCCCCACTTCAGGACCCTGGTCCGGTCTGGCAGTTTCTGTGGAGGCTGAGAAATTGTTGTCAGCCTTGTGAGGACTCCCTCCCGCTTCAGACGAACCGAACCGATTGAGTCACCCGGCGGTCCTGGTCCTCGAGACCACACACTCAGCACATCGCACACGGCACGCAGCATAAAGCTGGCGCAGCGCCGAGTTCTGGCTCTTCGTGGGATTTTCTCTCGTTTTTAGCATTATCGACACGCACTACCATCCCACGAATCCACGACCTCGAATCCATCTGCCGAGTCGATCGATCCCGACAGAAATAAAAAAAGAACACAAAAGAAAGACCGACGAACCGACCCACGGCTCCCCGACGAAGAAAATATTCAGTCGCGCTGGATACCTCACGCAACTCTCCAATTCCACCAGACGACTCTGAAGCACCCGACGCCATGTCAGTAAAACACATCCTCGTCTTCAGCCTCGGCAATCCCGGCCCGTACGCCAAAACCTGGCACTCGGCGGGCCACATTGTGCTCGGGGGCCTGCAACGGCAGCTCTCAGACCAGCCCTCCTTCTCCAAACTTCGCATCGGCAAGGAAAACGCCGCCGTGTCGATCGGGTCACGGTACTCCCTACTCCAGAGCCCAACATACATGAACACGTCCGGGACCTGGGTCGCACGAGCATACAAGGATCACCTCGCGCAGCGCCAACTCGCGCCGTCCGAAGTTGGCGTCGTAATAGTACACGACGACCTGGAGGAGGGGTTGGGTGTGGTCAAGACCAGGGACTGGGCGCGGAGTCACCGGGGGCACAATGGGATCAAGAGCGTGAATGCCTCGCTCAGAGCGAACCCCGCGGGGAAGTGGGCACGCATCTCGGTGGGAATTGGCCGGCCCGGGGCGAGGGACAAGGAGGCCGTGTCGGATTTCGTGCTCAGCAAGGTGGACGGCAAGGGGATGGGCGTCTTGGAGGGGAGCGCGACTCGCAGCGTGCTTGATGCGCTCAGGCAGCTAGAGGAGGAATGGGACAAGGAGGCCAGGGAGAGCTGATCGGGCTCCTGTATAAACGAATAATATGTGATACCCCCCTCTTACTTCATCTTTCCCTTGGGCTGCGGAACCAGCAGCCAGCTGATGGTCATGGCCGCGATCAAGCCGACCAGAATGGGCTGCATTACCGAGACACCGGCATGCGCTCCGAGCACGCCCGTCACAATCGGGAAGAGAGACCCGCCGATCTGGGCAAAGACAAAAACGAAGGATATCGCCGTGGCGCTGATCTCGGGCGGGAACAGTCGGGTGCCGACCGAGATGGCCTGGCTGGCGTCAGTTCCGCGGAGCTCGGCTTGGAGATGATGTGAGCAACAAGAACTTGAACTCACGGTTGCAAAAAGCGGCCCCGAGAAGAAGCCAAGGAAGCTGATGGCCACTGAAGCCGCGATGATGTTGGGCACCCTGGATCCCGTCAGCTTCGTCCCTCCACGGCAGCATCCAGCTCGTGCAGGAGGGTGTGCTCACAGCCAGAAGAGCAGCTGGAACCCAAGGCAAAACACGCAGTACAGCAGCACCATCTTCTTCTCGCCAAACCGGTGCGTCGGCTCGGGAAGCAATATCCTCCCCAGTAGGCAACCACCGCTGAATCCGGCCGGGACATAGCCCATCTGCGCCAGGTCCCCGTTCCTGACATCGACGAGGTACTCCACGACCCAACCGCTAGCCGTCACACCGACCCCGAGGTAGAAGAAGAAGAACAGCCCCAGGAGCCAAACGCTCTTCCGGCTGAGTGCGTCCCGGATCAAGCCCGAAGCGCTCTTCTTCCCGTCCCCCTCGACCTCCGCCTGCGCTGTCTTTCTCTCCAAACCCAGCGAGTCCCGGAACGCAACCAAGACCAACCCCAAGTTCACCACCCCCAAACCAAGCGGCACGGCATAAAACAACCACCACCTCCCAGCAGCCGCAATACTGGCCGCCGCAAACGGCGCAACCAGACACCCAGCCATGTACATGGCATGAATAAACCCCAACCACCGATGCAACGTCGACTTACCACCCTCCTCCCCCTCCCCTTCCTCCTCCTGGGCTCTCCCCTCCCCCATCTGCGAAGCAACAAACGTGTTCCCAAACGTATCCTGCCACCCCTGCCCCAAACACACCACAAAGCAGCTCGCCACAAACACCCCCCACGGCGGCTGCCACACGCACCGCAGCAGGTGCGCGGCCGTCTGCGTCCCCGCCCCGAGCGCCAGTACCGTGCCCAGACGGAGGCGCTGGCCCAGGTGCGTCGCGGTCAGCGCCGCCGCGAGCCAGCCGGCCAGTGTCGCTGCGTAGAGCGCGGTCACTTGCGCGGTGGTGATGGAATAGGAGCGGAGGAGGTAGGGGAAGAGGGCGCCGAGGGAGCCGTCGTTTACGCCGGCTGTTAGGAAGGAGAGGCCTGTTGAGAGGAGTTTGGGGATGGGGGGTTTGGATCCATCTCGGGAGTTTGGCGTGGCTGTGGCGACTGTGGGTTGTGAGGTTGGTGTTGGAGGGCAGAGGGTGTCGAGGGGGATGGGAGTGGTGGTGGTGGTGGTGGTTGACCGGGACATGATCGCGTCTGTATGGGGATGGCGGCAGAGGGAGTCTGCGAAGACGGCAACGGCGCTATGGTGGCGGCATTCGTGATCGGCTGGTGCCTCGTCGTGGCACGCCGCCAGACTTGTATATCCCCAGACCCACCCCTGCTCCGGCTCCCGTCCCCGGACAAGTCAGAGTGTGGGGAAACCGCACCATCGCGCCGTGATGGCTAATCCTCGGACAATTCTCCCAGGGTATTAGCGGATGAGCAGCATCGCGTACCCGCCCGGTTCGGGACCCGGCGAGGCCGCTGGCTAAACTTCGGTGCAAGTAGCCAGCTGGAGGTGTCGTAGGGGGTTGCCGAGCAGCTCTTGTGCGCTCTCATGAGCCCTTGGGTAATATACTAGGGACAAAGGGCCCTCCGGGTTGGCGGAGTCTTGTCGGAGCCCCTTGCCGAGATCCTCCGCGTCTTACACCACGGGAGAGTCACGCGGACCACGCGAAGTGAAGGACTTTTCAAAGTCTATAAAACAGCCGGCTGGACATTCGTGGGACACGGGGGGCTCTGGAAGCCTCGAGACTGCGACTTCACGATTTCCACAGCTACGTCGCACTCAGCCTTTCGCCATGGCTTTTCCCACCACCCAGAACAACTTCATTTGGCATGAGGCCACTCCTGGCGTCTGGCAGCGAGATGCGGACGAGGCCGAGGTCCTCTATTCCTCCCTCATCAAGCTCTACGAGGGCAGCGGCCGGATGCAGTTTGCCATGACCGGCCATCTCTCGCTGACCGTTGACGTCCCAGGCGACGCAACCCCTGGGAGCTTTGCCCCTCTTGTTACCCAGTCTCTCCGCGTGGCCTGGCTTCGCTTGAGAGACGAGATGCCCACTATAGCTTCCAGGGTCAACTGGGACGCCACAACTCAGAAATGGGTCAAGGTCTACAAGACGGCCCCCAGCGAGGCTGCCCAAGCATCATGGCTCCAAAGCACATTCAAGACCGTGTTGACCGGCCAAACCGGCGTCGAGTGGGCCAACTCAGACCCTCCGGCACCCCGTGTGCCAACCCTTTTCGTTGTCATCCCGCCGCAAACCTCGTCGTCCATCGTCCGCCGCGACCTAGTGTTCCGCTCTCCTCACGACATCATCGACGGCATTGGCACTCTTCTTCTCTTAAACCGGCTCGCCGCCCTCCTTTCCTCCACACTCACCCACACCTCCACCACTCCATTATCTCTCCTCAGCGGCGAAGAGACATGCCGCCTCAGCCCGCCCTACCGCGTCGCCGCCAACGTCCCTCCCACACCGACGCTGGCCCAAGTTTCCAAACTCAACGCCCTCCGCGCCGAGAAAGTGCAGGTCCCCTCGGACCCATCCATACACCGCCTCACCCTCCCCTTCACACACGGCGCCCTCCTCCCGTCCCGGCACCAACGGGTGGCCCTGACCCTCTCCGCAACGCAAACCGCCGACCTCCTAGCAGCACTCAAACCCCTCCACGCAACCCCGACCCACGCCTTCCACGCCGCCATCGCCATGACCATGCGCGACACCTACCTCGCCGCCACCACACCACCCACCAACACCCCACCACCCACCCACCTCCGCTACATAAGCTACCTCCTCCGCAACGAACGCCCGGCCTGCCAACCCCCCTTCAACACCGCCGCCCATGCGGCCGCCGTCTACCACTCCGTCTCAGGCGGCCAGCTCGCCGTCACGCTACCCGCCTCGCCGGCCCCCAACCCCCTCGCCGCCGCCGCCGAGTTCACCGACGCCCTCGTCCAGATCCGGGAACACTACCACGCGGTGCGCGACGACGCAGACCACTACGCGCTGGCGCCGCTGCTGTGGGCGGACGCGGCGCCCTCGCGGGCTGTGCTGGATACGGGAGAGGTGCCGCTTCCGAACGCGACGCCGTCGGTGTCCATCTCGAGTATGGGGCTGATTGACCGGCTGGTGGAGCGGGAGTGGGAGGAGGGCGGGGTCCGGGTGTATGAGCCGTGGGTGACGGGGGAGGAGCTGGGGAATGGGCTGGGGGTGTTTTTGGGGACGTTTAGGGGGCGGTTGGAGGTCAGTGCCGCGTTTAATGAGGCGTGGCATGAGAGGGAGGAGGTGGAGGGGTTTTTGGGGAGGGTGGTGGCTGTTGTAGTTGGGGGGTTGGGGTTAGGGGGAGATCAGTGGGTGGGCTGAGGGAGGTGTCGCGATGAATTCATTCCTTCTGAGTTTCAGGCTCGTCGGTGTTATACCAGTCGCTACCTAGATACCATTGGCACCACCTCCATTATAAGGAAACAAAGTCATCCAATGCTCAGACGCCTTTTGTTCCAGTCACAACTTAGCTCCCTTCATTCCCTTCCTAAACACCCTCGGAGGGCCACCGCCAACCCCCCTCCCCATCCCGCCAAGTCCACCCACAGCGGGCCCCTTTTCCTGCTGCCCCCGTTTTGACGTGTCTCCTCCAGTGAACGGGCTCTCGACCGGGTCGGGTCCGTCGTCGGTCTCGGCCTTCAGGTCGGTCGGATCGCCAAGCTGCGACGGGTTGGCTGGCTTGTTGCCGCGTGCTTGCTCCGCGGCGAGCTGGCGGATGGGCTTGTACGGCATTGGAGATATTGGTCTTTGTGATTCTGGCTCACACGGGATTCAGCTGGGAGGTTTTGTAATTGGGGAGGCGTGTATTTTGTAGTACCACTGAAGCACCTCGTTGACTGGACTTGCTAGAAGAAGGCTCGCGTTGCCATGTTGAGAATAGGGTCGCTGGCGGTTCCTTGGAGTGGAGATCTGATGTCAAAGGGTGACGTCGTGTCCACGCAACGCGTGTGGAAATGGGTGGCGGTCTAGATCTCAATAGACAAAGATCAAGGTACCTTACCTATCCATTGCTGTGGAGGACTGGTTTGCTAAATCTTTTAGGGGTTCGGGAGCGTGCGGGAGCCATTTATCAGCTGTTGATCGTGATCAAGATATCAACTCAGTGAAGAAGAGCGAGGCCGTCATCAGTAATGCTCTACAGAATGTCAAAAACCGATGCCACTTTGAGCGGTGGCGCCTCGCCATGCTCTCCTTTTTCTCGGTGTTCTCGATTGGCTTCCTGTTTATACTATGAGGGACTGACACGTACTCTGTGATGCACTGTTGTAGGGCGTCTCAGGCGTGTAGCCAAGACACTGATGTAACTTGACGGGCGCAAAGCTCACATCGGCAGGTGTTTTTCGAAGGATCCTAGTGTGAACATGCCGCGACGAGGTCTACGGTCGTTGATTTGAGAATGGCTCTAGTTTCTTGTTGGAAATGCTGAGACAAGGTCCACGGACGACGGGTGATCATTTGGGAAGGATTCTAGCATGGACATGCTAACACGCAGCCCCAGAGGACCTGTTGAATGCCCCTGGGTACCTAGTAGGAAAGAAGAGCTATATAATCGAACCTATATCCGCTTGATGTATTGCAAGGATGGAGCTTTAGAGTCAGGCGTCTGTGCCTCAGAAATATTCATGTCAGGAAAAGGCTGAGTGATTAGGTCGGCTCGAGGTCGGCTCGTCGATATCTCTCGGGTAGGAGATCCTCAGTCTTCAGTTTGAAGGGTGATCTTTTCCTGAAATAGCCTAACGGTTTTCCACCTTCGCCACCTCGCTTGAGCATATTTGTTAGTTGGCTGAGCAATCAGTACAGAATACGCCTCAACCTTGATTATACCTGGTCGGGCAGTTTCTGAAAGAGCGGTTAATATTCGACATCGGCTCACACAGCACTCCTTACTAGCGGCAGAAACTTCATCCAGTCCTCCATGGCAGAGGCAGCGGGCCGACGCGCTCCATAGAATGCCGCCCTCCGCGCACGACATCGCAAGGGGCTTTGCTTGGCTCACAGGATCCAGTGACAGGGGCTTCTCGACTTGGCACGGTTGTCGGCCTCACAAGGAAATGAGCTTTGCCGAACATGCTCCGCAGGAGCCGTTGAGTTGCAAATCCTCCAACTGAACAAAAGGAGGGATGCTCCCTTCACCGACAACGGGAGTCCGTCCTGAAACCCCTCGGGACGACCAGCTTCCAGCCACCGACGCCAGACAGCGACCACGGCACAGTTTCGCGGCAGCACCTGTTACCTTTCGACGCTCGCGCATCTCCACGTTGTCAGTGAGGACCGGCAATAACTTCCTCCATCATGGGCTACTCGTTTTGGAAGTTGGTCATTTTGGCGCTTGCGGTCAGTTCGCAGGAGACAGCAGCGGCGCGGCCCAACATCGCCAACCAAACCTTTGAGGTCGACGTCGTCTTCCCGCGCCCGGTCTGGCAGACGTACGCCATGCGCGACATCCAGACGTTCAAAGCAAACGAGATTATTCCCCTGGTTCTTGCCGTGCAGAACCTGCCGGATTGGAAGGTTGCTAACCAGAGCATCGGTTGGGAGTGGTTCATCTATTCCCTCGCTGCTCCGGATTACGAACGGAAAGCTCTGCTTGACCATGGGTTTTTCGAAACCGTCGACGCCATGAAGACGGACCCGGCCTTCCTCGTCGCCGTCACCAACTCCTCTACGTGGTATAAGAACGACACCGTCACTCATCGCTCGCCCAAGGCCCCGGGCGAGACCTACATGTTTCAATGGTCCGCGAGCTTCGATACGGACGATTCTCGTTGCTATCTTCGCAATAGGCGCGGCGAGCTTCCCAACCTCAACTCCTTCAGCACCGCGGCGATCTTCGACGTCCTGTCAGAGTCTGAGCAACTTCGCGTCAACATCAGCACTGCAATTGTGGCTATTCCACAAGCGCCTCAATGCCCGGAATCCAATGGCCTCTATCAAATACATGGCTCCTCCAACGCAACGGAGACCCAGTGTCCGGTAGAAATCACCACCGTCATCCCCGCCACGCCCCTCCCCGAAGAAACAAACCAAGGCAACCCCTGCGCTGTCCAAATCGACGACGCCATTGCAAGCAGCATCTCGAGCCGCGTGGCGAGCGTGACCTCAGCTTGGACCGCTCAATCGACAACGACGACCGGTAGCGTCGCTACATCGACGAGTAGTGGGGGCGCTGGAGCTGTCCTCCCAGTTCAGACGGCCATGGCTGCGGCGGCTTGCCTTCTTTGCGGGTTGGCACTTTCTTAGGTGTTTTGGTAGCAGCGGCGAGACAACTTCTGGTAGTAGGGATACGTGTAATGATAATGTCTAACCAGGTCAGATCTTGCTCTTCAGCCCTGTTCTACACTTTCCCATGGACGTTAATCGCTCTGTGCTCTTCATCTGTTAAATAGTTTGTCTTCCACGTTGTAGGAAGTCCCTCGCTCAGCCCGACGTGAAGAACACATACGGGACGGAGGCCCCGGTTGGTCTGGTCCCACGACTAGGCGAGAGCTATGTTTAATGGCAGGCGTAGATGAAACGAACTGGAATGGCTCCTGTTGACTTCTTCACCCGGCACAGGGTACTGACACGACCAGCGAAGTAGACTACGCCGAGATCAACTGCCGTTTGCATCGAACTTTGCGTTTCCCTACCAGAAGTAACTCGTAGCTAGCGTGAGGGGATGGGTGGATCGGCACCTGACGAGCTCCTGTATGGTCAGATAGATCAAGCATTGGGGTAATGCGATATTGACCGGGTATAGAGTTGCAATGGACTGAGCGTCTATACATTGAAGATGATATACACACAGAGACCCCTATTTTCCCGGCGCTCTTGAATGGCTACCCCATCTCCAAAATTATTAACTAGACCTGTCTTGGCCTTAGCAATGATAATTAGGTATGGGAGAAAGAAGCGGCCCTTGCTGTCTATGCTTGGACCTATATCAGGTTGAGAAGTAGGCGACGCAGTAGTAGAGTCCCAAGAAACACCGGTCACTTCTTGAATTCTAGAGGCGCTCATCCCCTTTCTACTCCTCGTGGCCCGGCACCTCAGCCCTAAACATACACATACACCTCCCATCCAAACAATGAAGCCCTTCACTATCCTCCGCGCCCTCGCCCTCCATGCTCTCATCACCCCAGCCCTCGCCGCCTCGTCGGCCATCCGCGCCCTCTATCTCTTCAAAGACGTTCTCAAATCCAACACCACCGCCCTGACCACCTCAGGTTTCAACACCCTCATCATCTTCGGCGTCGGCATCCTCAGCAACGGCGACATAATGTACTATTCCAACACCCCCGGCAGCAAAGACACCCTCGTGGCCTCTGCAGGCGCCTACGTAGGCGGCGACGCCCTAGCCGCCAAAGTCCGCTCCTTCAAGACCGCCAACAACACGACCGTCGACCGCGTCGAGATCTCGACCAACGCGCAAAACATCAAGACCCTCATGGCCAGCCCCGGCCCGGGCCCCACCACGCCGCTGTACCGTAACCTGGCCGCACTGCGCGACGCGTGGGCGCTCGACGCCGTCAACAACGACGACGAGAGCATCTACCACGCCGACAGCACCGCGGCGTTCGGCAAGATGCTGGGCGCGATCGGGCTGCGGTACAGCATCGCGCCGTACGACGGCGGGGTGGTGTCGTTTTGGGCGACGGTGCGGTCGCGGGTGGGCGCGGCGGTGCTGGACCGGGTGTATCTGCAGTGTTATGACGGCGGGGCGGGGAATGATCCCGCGGCGTGGCAGAGCAGGTTGGGGACCAAGGTGGTGCCGTTGTTGTGGGTGGTGAATGATTCCAAGCCGAGGTATGGGGCGAGTGCTGCGCAGGCGAGGGAGAAGTTTGCGGCGTGGAGCAAGCAGGCGGCTGTGGCGGGGGGAGGGTATTGGAATGATTTTGATATTGAGAAGATGGGGTTGTCGTATAGGGATTATGGAGGGGTGTTGACGAGTGTCTTTCCGTAAGGTAGGGGCAAAGGTTTAACGTTACTGTCTCATGGCCCGGGGAATTAGGGAACGGACCTGGGTTAGGTGTCTGTCTCGCTCCTGAACGGGGCATCGTCTGAGACCGAGATGCTGGTCTTAGTTAGACCACCTCATATTTATCAACACATACAAACCAAGAACTTGGGTGAAGGGCCGGATCCTCAAGTCATGATGGTGCAACGGTTGCCAACCCAACTCAAAATTAAGTTCTATCCAGCACTCTATTCTGCGGACCATTCCACTGCTCCTGGTGGTCTACCCAAAAGACTACCATCCGTTGCTGCGTATTAATCTACCATGTACACTTAATGCGTCCTATTCATACGTTCATTCATCAATACCATGTACTTGTCAATCCACTACCCAGACAATCATCTTACGCAACAGCGCTCAGCTCGGTCGGCATGATCTCGCTCTCGACAGGCGCGCACTTGATGTCGCGGCTGGAATAGATCTGGCCGACGCTCCAGTCCGGGTTCTCCCATGTCGTTTCGGTGCACGCCAGCGTCAGGTTGACGTCGCCGCGGCCAGTGAAAGTGGTCCTTTATCCAAAGTCAGCTTTCTATCTGAAACCAGCTTACCGCCGTGAGAGCAGAGGGAAAACGTACGGATACTGCGGGTCTTTGTCAGCGCACACCCAGCTCTGCTGCACGCGCAACTGGTTCGCCGGCCGGTTGAAATCGAACGTGGTCCGCGTGTCGTTGCACTTGTACTCCTGGGTGCCGTAGAAGAAGTCGTTGAGTTGGCTGCTCGCCGCCTCGCAGTGCGTCGTGCTCTCGTCGGCCGGGTTGAACAGGTCAAAGGACGCGTAGCCCCACGAGTTTTGGTGGGCGGGCGTCGAGAAGACGTACGAGGCGTGGAAGTCGAAAGCTCGCGCCGTCCAGGCCATGGCCTTCCATGACACGTCCGAGCAGCCGGTTACCGCTGTGCTCTCGGAGGCGCGTGGGCTGACAATGGGGGAGGCGGTTGAGGTGAGGCTGAGGAGAGGGAGAAGAGCGATAGGGCTGCGAAAATGCATTTTTGCCGGTTTGGGGTGTGCAATGGTTGGGATGACGATGTAAAGGGACTGGAATGCAAGTAGGAGGAAGGGATGAACCGAGAGTCAGGAACTCAGGAGATGCTGATCGCCGTGTGCAGATCTTGGCTGAATGTGATGATGGCCAAGCCGCGCCCAGTCAGTTGGTTCGTTTTGTTTGGCGTTTCGTTTGCTTTTGGGCTCCCGGGATCCTGCGGGACAGACCCCAGCGGCAATGGCATCAATTTATACATCCATGGCCGCGGCAAAGCCGCCACCCGTGATCATCCTCGGAGCAGGCTGGAGTAGCGGTACCCGGATTGGACTTGTCGGTGGGATGCTGTGCCGCGCCAACCACGCGGCGGCAGCAGGGCCTGCTGCGAGGGAGCCATTTGCTGAGCCACTCTGTGTTCCCCGCTGCAGCTGCAGATCATCTCGAGAGGCCCGGTGGCGGTGGGACGGGGACACAAACAGGGACGACTGGGACGACTGGGCAGGGGAATTGGGTCCGAGAAACCCGAGAAATCGGTATTGCTGGGTGGTTGGGAGCCGTTGTTCCGTCTCTCCGAGGTTTCGCTGGGCGCTCAGGCTCGTCAGGCTGCTGAGCTTGCCACGGCGCGCACATCACGCACGTCACGGGCGGCCGCCGCGTGCAACCTGGCGCTGCAATGCCACCAGCCGGCCGGATCCCGCTGACTATTTCGCTGCCGAAAGCTCGTATTGCAGCTGGCCGACATATTAAACAAGGCGAGACACGCCGCTGCAACGTTGGATTTGGAGAGAGGCTGGGCGCCGTGGGCGGTGAGAGCTGTGTGGCTTCGCTGCCTCGCTTCGACCCAGGCACTTCGGGGCTTCTTTCCAGGTGCATGAATCCAATGAATCATGACTCGGCATGAAATTTGCCGGTGGTCTGATGGCTGCCTGCCGCCTGCTCCGCAGTGCAGCCGTGCATTCGGCAGCGATTTAGGCCTTTTCACCTGCCTGATTGGAGGCGAACCAGGGCTGTTATTGGCTAATTTTTGGGCGTGCCGTCATGGCTGGGGACTTCGCAACGGTTTTTCTGCGGGCCTCCGAGCGGTGGGCCGAGGATGGATGCTTCTCGCTCTCTTCACCGCGATTTCTTCGGGCGCCCGCAGCTACTGCCACGTTGCGAGGGTCGGGCACCACAAACCGAGGAGGCCGCACCGCCGAGCTTGCTCGGCCGTTTTGAGAACAGGCGCCTGTGGCACAGTAACAAGAACGTGTCAACTTTTCGAATTGGATTTTCCCACAGGGACGGCACGCGATAACGGAGGCACGAGGAAAAAACGAAACACGGGCACCACGGCCACACTGCTTCAGGTTTCCAGGTTGCTTTTTTGAGCCGAGTTGACGGCTAGACCTAGATCCGGCCCGTACCACCTGTCAAAACAGATTCAACAGCGGCGAAATTGTCATTGGAATCACTTCCAGGTTGATGAGCACTCAACGGGCTCTTTCCACAACAAATCGGTCTCTGTCGAGGTGCTAGGCGACTTGTTGCTGTAACTTAACCGTGGCATTCTCTAAACTCGCTTCTTCTGAAGCCTTCCCTTCCACGGGATAGGTCGACTAATCGACTACCAGACTTTCCTTTGAAGCCAACCGGATATCCGTCTCGCAACCTAGGTACGTTCCCCTCACCAGGCCCCTGACTGCTTAGTGCGAAACTGGATTTAGTGTACCGAAGCCTCCCTCCGACTTGATTCAGAGGCATACTTATTATCAGAGTCTTCCTCCCAAGCCATCGCGAAGCACGCCAGCCCACAAGAGGGACTTGGGCGTGGCTGCAAGGCTTCGGAAGGGTTTGCGGGTAACGGATAGATCCTGAGCGATTTATTCCGGCGTCCATGTGCTGAAGATAAAGGTACTTCCCACACTCCGGTTGCAACAGGAAATCGGAGAGATCCAGTTTTATCATCATGCAAGAGCAATGCGGAGGTAAAGCCACCAGCCCCCTGTGGCATGATGCATCGCTCCCTTACTGTGGCTGAACGCCACCCCCTATGGTGACCGCGACAACGACGCGCGGTGTGGTCGGCACATCAGGCGCTGGATTCATGAATTTTACGGAGTACCTTGACGACTTTAAGGCAATTTGACTGTGGAGTACCCACCACGCAGCCGCTCTTTAGGGCTGTCTCTAGTTCTCTGCTTTCTGCAGAACATATACACAGACATCATGATAATATACACAAACATACTTGATCCGCCCTTATGCTTCTATTCCATCGTGCCGACGGTCTCAGACCGCGACTGCCGAGCCCTACCTATCTTCAAAATATGCAGCGCGAGAATCGCTATGGGTGATACAAGGTAACCTGCGTGGATTCGACAGCGCGCCGCCAACCTTCGGCGCTATGACGCTTAGCATGAACACAAAGTGCCTCGGGTCTGCGCTCTGGAGTTCATCTTGGCTCGGCATTGAGACCAATCCGGTCAGTAGTCACTAGCCCTCCTCCATCCCCCGCTTCCTCTACTTGTATGCCGACGACGACCTCGAACTGCCTTGTCGTGGCTAGGCATGTTTCTTCTCAGTGATTTCACTATTCTCGACTACACCGTTCGCTATTTGTTTAGAGACCGCCCAAAAGCGTTGGCGTTTCGATCACATGTCTCTTCCTGACAGCACCGTAACAGCCTCGATCTGGTCCCTCCAGCGTTCCTCAGCCGATAAAGTTGCTCAGTCTGTATACGTATTCGAACGAATCTATTTCACGTGTTACAACATCACCGCAGTTTCCACCTCTAGAACGTCCTGGACAACTTGGAATCCTGCGTGGCTGCAGACAGATATTTGCGAAAGAGGTGACCGCTTGGGCCGTCGCAAGAACCTTTCGCGTGCTGAATATAATCATGTATTCAGATAGAAGAGGCGATCCGACCACTCACGCAACTCGAGGCCTTCGTCCCAGCAACCAAACCGCAAACAAGCCACCCCTGAGGAGGGGAGGATTGCCTCGAGGCATGAGACAGGATTTCTTGGCAACTATCCGCAAGATCTACAACGCGGGTCAAACTCAACTGTAAACATCTCTTTGTCAACCTCCCAGAGTATCTACCGAGATAGTGACCGAAGAGATTAAAGCGGGCTTCGTTGGAACTCAGGATAAAAGACCCCGAGCCATGGCCGCTTCCCAGGGACCTGCCTACTCCTCCCAAACGAAGCCCACCGTTCCGACGAAGAGGATTCGAACCGGGGCTATGGGCTTTATGTATTTCTATTCAACCTGGAAATCCTGAGCCTAAAGCTTCTGACGCCCTACCGAGAGTGTAGAGAGGGGTGCAAGATCGCCAACCTGGTCGTGTGGTTTTTGGCCCCGACCATCTTCCCACCCGCCAAGCTAAACATTGCGGTAAGTGCTGATCGACTCAGCCCATCCTCGTCCATCTCGTAAACGAGCAATTCTCGGCGGGGCTGGCTTGGCGGTACCTCCGGTTCTAAAGATGTCACGGACTGTAAAGCTCCGACCCGCAGATCTGGAGCTCCAGCTGATTGAAAATCCCCCTTTTAAGATCAATTTTCCACGTTTCTTCATCGGAACCATACTATTCCCTTGCAGGCCGGAGCCAGTTCGGCTCCTTTTTTCCTCCAGTGGCCCTCCTCTGTTTCAATTTTGGGTATCCTTGTTCAGCGCCGGACTCTTGCTGTCCGAAATGGAAACTCATTGCCATTCTGAGTTACGCTTTTATAGATGGGCGGTCTCGGTCCTAAAATAATGGTGCGCGCCGCGGACTGGCCCTGGCGTTACACTCCGTTCAATACCCCTATGTCCGCTGGAAGTTAAGGGTTTCAAGACCACCAGCATTCAATTACTTGTTATCGTATTGGGTGCGTAGGTACTCTTATTTCCCTTGTCTCACGTTTCTAACTCTCCTCTCAGGTGTTTTCAACAACCATGGTCTATTCCGCCACCTTGGCTGGATTCGCCTTGGTGCTTGCAGCCACTCCGCTTGCCAGCGCCGATGTCACAACCGTTATCAACGCCCCGTCAAACTGGGGCACTTGGGAAGGCTGGGGCACGTCCCTAGCGTGGTGGGCAAAACAGTTCGGCAACCGAGACGATCTTGCCGACACCTTCTTCACTCTGAAGTCAACGACGGTGAATTCACAAACCCTGCCCGGACTCGGCTTCAACATCGTCCGATACAACGCTGGCGCCTCTAGCTGGAAGGCTGTCGGATCTGAGCGGATGGTCGAGTCGAGCAACATCAAGAAATCTCGTCAGATCGAGGGTTTCTGGGTGGACTGGACCAGCGCAGATCCTTCTTCGTCCAGCTGGGACTGGTCCGTCGACGGGAACCAGCGATCGGCCCTGCAGAAGGCCATCGCTCGAGGAGCCAACAGGACGGAGCTCTTCTCCAACTCGCCAATGTGGTGGATGTGCAACAATCAC
>FTCU01002013.1_pt1 | contig 30870 bp, 24 predicted proteins | sample 1639521 | NCBI WGS metagenome assembly FTCU01 (sample SAMEA3914864, study PRJEB12502) | metagenome | biome: forest; material: soil | place: USA | collected 2012-03-12 | depth 0.3 m
CCCAAGGTACCCAAGGTCCAAGCAGCGGTTGGCCAGGCGGCCCTGCCGACCAGTGGCGTAACAAAGGAGGTCCCCAGGGACTCTCCCTCCTGACAGGCCGCGCAATGCATAGGAACCCTGCTTTTTTGCCAACCCAAGCTGTGTTTGTAGATTTCTGCACGTGGATCTTGCAAGAAAAAGGGACATGCCCGTTCATGAACCGCTGAAAGCGATCTGCGGGATCGGTTGCTGAGGTTGAGGGTTTGCTTAAACCAACTGTGCTGCTGTTTCCTTGGCCTGCTTGGCAGCCTCTCACCGAAACCGTGGGTTTATTATTTCACTTGTCCTTTCTTTTTTTTACCTTCTTTTTCCCTTGTCTTTTCCTTGGGTTTCTTTCTTTTCTTGAGTTGCTTCTACCTATCATGTCTCCAGCCCTGCTTGAATCCGTCCCTCCATCTCGGGAACTCCAAAGCAACACGACGCGACGCCCACTGTCTGTTTACTGCAGAGTCGGATAAATCTGGAGCGCGACAAGGGGTCAAGGTCAAGGGCTCGCGGAGCCTCTGCTCCACATTTTGATCGGGAGATGGCGTTTTCCCGCATGCATCTGCGCATCTCTGTGTTGCTTGGGGCCTTCCCTGGGGCCATCGCAATTCTGGCGGGGAAACCTTCGGGGCAATTTATGGCGTGTGATTCGGAACTTGCCTTGCCACCCACCCGAGCCACCCCACACACACGACCTCCCCGAGAGAGAGGGCTCGGAAGGTAACCTAAGAGCCTGAGAAATGGCCTCTCTTTGCGGGTAATCTGCACAGAATGCATATTGAGTAACGTTGGCATGGCCTCACTAGGGCCTGTGCAACAGAAGCCTGGCGCCGTGATTCATCGAAGCGTGCTTGTTGCTGTCTGTCTCTGCAGAGTGCAGATGTACTAAGTATGTGTGCATCTGTTTCGATTCCATTTCGCTTCTCTTCCCAGCGTGCGTCATCAACCCACCGAGAGTCAATCTCCGATTCGACAAGTTGATGCACCTTTCTCAGGCGAGGTCCGATCAGATCAGAGGCCTCGACTTGGACAGACTCTCGACAGACTGTTGAGTGGGAGTCCTGTGGATGTCGCTTCACTCGAGATTGGCTAATCAAACAAGTCGCCGTCCGTCGACGCTTGAACAGGCATCCAATCGTCGCACAATCAGCTGATGCGGTTCTGGGCGAGACAACGACTGCACAGGCCCTCGCCACCGCCAGCGCACTCCGAAGCCCGACACCCGACACAAGCCTGCATGTTGCGGATGCGTGCCATGGCTCCATGGCTATCAATCACTGCTTGTCCTGACTCACGGATGCCAGTGCAGGGTGTGGCAACGTTTTGTTGTGTTTCCAAACTGACTTGTATTCCTTGGGCTCATTGCGGGCCAAAAAAGAAAAAAAATCACCACTGGAAGGATGTGTGTTGATGCACGGTGACGACATGCCCTCAACGGCTGCTTGCTGTGGCATGCATGTGACATCCCCAGACGAACCAGCCAGAGCCAGCCCAGCAATGTGGTCACCCCCAAACCCTGTCTGCAGATCGCCCAGTATCCAGGAATCACAATGCGGCTCTTGCACAGTAGCTGAATGTACAGTCCTCTACATGGTAACAACAGCAGCATGCTTTTCGCGACTCCACACCAGGCCAAATACCGAGACAAAACACCCACCAAACAACGCCAACCCCCATCCATCCATCCATACATCCATCCCACTCTGCACCATCTAGAACTATGTAGAATCACTCATCCTCCTCAAGCTCAAACCCCTCCCCCCTCACGGGCCCTTCCTCCTCCTCGTCCTCACCCCCGTCACCGCCCTCACCATCCTCCACCCCCAAACCTTCATACCCCTCCTCAATCCCCTCCACCCCAACCTCCTCAACCGTCGACGGCAACAACCCCCTCTCCGCCCTCACAAGCTCCACCCTCGTCTGCGTCATCTCAAAAACATACTGCCCCAGATGCTCCACCCCCTCCATCACCGCCTCATTCTGCACCTCCCCATCCTCACCCTCCTGGGCAGGCAGCACCCTCTCGGCAGGCCACATCTCCCCCGTGACCAGCGCCAGCTTGTCGGGCCGGCGCAGCAGCCGGTCAAACGCCTCGCGCAGCTCGTAGCACGCCTCAAACACCGCGCGGCGGCCCAGCACGTACAGCCCGAGGCGCGCGCGCGAGAGCGCGACGGTAAGGCGGCGGATGTCGCGTAGGTAGCCGGGGCGGGCGGTACGCGTGAGGGAGAGAATTATGTCTGTGTAGGCACAGAGTTAGTCAAGTCAGGGTCAGGTGAAGGGGATGGAAATGGGGAGGGAGGGAGTGCGTACAGTCGTTTTGCTCGCCCTGGTACTTGTCGACGGTGGTGACGGTGCGGGGTAGGCCGAAGAGAGGGTTCTTTGCGCAGCGGTGGGCGAGGACGTCGCGGATGAGGGCGCGCTGACCGGCGTACGTGGCCAATATGCTAATCTTGGCCGCCGGATAGCCCAGCAGGCGCATGTACTGGTAGATGGCGACGGCGTACTCGGCCTCGCCCAGGTTTTGGATAAAGTGCGGCGTGGGCTCCGTCTCGCCCTTGCCCTTATAGTCGGGCACGTTGATGAACTGGTAGTCATAGCGGAACCCGGCGTTGGCCGTGAGGAACTCCTTGGAGGTCTGCGTGTGCGGGAGGTCCGTCAGGTTGGGGTACCGCCAGCTGTAGAGGTTGGCGATGGACGGGCGGGCGCGGCCCTGCTGGTCGAGGTTGATGGTTGGGACACCAAGGCGGACAAGCCGGGAGAAGAGGGACTGCTCCAGGTTGGCGTAGTGGCGGAACGCCAGGCCCTGGATGACGGGCGAGTTTTGGTAGTGGTCGCCGCAAAGGACCACCCTCTGCAGGCCCGACCGCCCGTTCTTTGGCTTTTGCATCGAGAAGGGGATGAAGTTCTCAATCTCGGTGATCTGCGCGGCCTCTTCCATGACCACGTTGTCGTAGTGGAAACCCAGCGCGGCAATCTCTCCCCGCTTGATCGCGGCGTGCGTCGAGGTCATGGCGATGATCCGCGCTTCGTTGGTCAGCAGGTATTTGGACTTGTCCTTGTCGCGCCGCAGAATCTCAAACGGCAGGACGTCTGCCAGCTCCGAAAAGATCTTGGATATGTGCTGGTAGCATCCGTTGGCGATGTCCAAAACGGCCTCGCGGTCCGCGTCGGCTGGGAAAAGGGGCTGCGGGGCGTCCGCAAAATAAGCGTGGAAGGGGAATGCTTGGACAATCTCCTCGGGGCCTACCCCGTCTCCCTTGACGGCATCGTTGAACCTGGCCCATGTCGGTTCGACGTAGACCGAGTTGAAGTAGCCGGCCGTCTCGGCCGAGTTCCCGTGCGCTCCTGGAGCACCGATACTGGCGGCCAGCCGATTCACCTCGAAGAGAAAGCGCTGCCGGTTCTCGAGGAACGACTCAACCCGGCCATGCTTGCTGAAACTGCCTTCGGTTTCCAACTCTTCTTCGCCGTGGCCCAGCCGGAGGAGGTGACGCTCGTCAATGTCGAGGGCCACAATCTTGGCGAACAATTGGTTGAGGGCCTGGTTGCTGTGGGCTATGAGCAGCGTCTTCTGCTCCGGGAAGTTGTGGTAGATGTTGTTGATGATCTGAGTGGCAACGTCCGTCTTTCCGGTGCCGGGCGGGCCAACGATGACGGTAAGCCCCGGCTGTGTCCCGGAGACGATTGCTTCGATCTGCGTGGGAGTGAAGCGAACCTTGTTCAGCTTCGGCGCGTCCACCGGATACGGCCCGGTGTTTGGTGGTTTGTAGGTGGACACCTTGACAGTCTCAATCTCGGCGATCAAAGCCGGTTCCGCGTCTCGCCTTCTCTTCTTAGAGGGCTTCGAAACAGCCTCCTCGGCCTGCTTCTCGACGGTCTCCAGCACATATGGGGGGCCAAAGCTTCCGGAGGCGTCGTCGCTAGGTTCGATAATCTTACCTGACAGGCTCTCAATAAGATGCTGCCAGTCCAGAAATGTATCTCTGTAGTTGACCTTTTTGACGCGATTGGGCAGGTGCTTGTATGTGGCACCAGCCGGGTCGCCATACCCCAAGAAGACCTCGTGCAGCCAGGAAGCAAGCGGGACGTCGGAAAGGGTGAGATCGCGGATCGACTCCAGCACTGGCTTGAAATTATTCTCCCGGCCGCTCCTCCGGACGAGAAGGTTGATGCCGTCATAGACGTTCTGCTTGCCTTCGGTGTCGGCCTTAAACGCTTCGGCATCCAACCGCAGCTGGATTTTCCTCGAGTCGCTTCGACTGCGGCCATCAAAGTAAGCCTGCGCATCCCGGATCGGCCGTCCCTTGTCGTCGAAGACTTGGACGACCTCGGCGGCGCGGACCGAGACTAGTCCGAGCTTTTCGGCTTCAGACAAAGGGGCACCACCATTAGTGATAGCCTGTTTCGACCTGGATGCATCGGCCGCGACCAAGAAGACCACATCATCGGGACGCAAAGACTCCCACTCCCGGCGAACGTGTGGTGCTAGCCTCTTCAGGTCGATGGTCACTTCAGCCCGCACCAAGGACGGCTTGTCATCACCAACAAGGGGCGGGACCACTTCGAGAATGGTCGGTTTGGCAATGGGCAAAGCCATCTTGGATGAGCCCGAGAAAGTTGTCACGCCTACTCGTTTGCTCTCTGGTTTCAATCTGGTCAGGACGCCTTCGATATCTTGACGGATAGCGTAGAAGGCCTCGCAGCGGTACAGAACCATGGCTCGCCACAGGAAGTCGCCGACCGACAGGTACTGGAGGTTGAGCTTTGGAAGTGCCAGGGGGCGAGATGCGTCGTAATGGTCGGTCCGTCGAAGGCCAATGTCGAAGAGTGCTTCCTCGGTCGGGAGAACGCTTAAGTCGCGGGCGGCCTCTTGGAAGGTCTTGCGGCGCTCAAAGGTCCATTGAAGAACCTCCATAAAGAACTTGCGGTCAACCGGTACCTTGGCCGACTCGGGGTACCTGGTCCGAAGGCCTAGGTGGCCCGCGAGCTGCTCAAGCTCCTCGTCCGTCAGCGGCTGAAGCAGGCCTTCGAGCTCGGTCCTCTTTTGAAGGGTGCCGTAGTTGGAGAGCGCCAGGACCGTCAACTTCTCCTTGAAGTGCTTCAGCGCGGTTCTTTGCAGCTTAGCGAGAGCGGCGCAATGGCGGTCATAGGCCTCGTCCCGGCTGAGCTGCGCCCCCGAGTGGTCGTCGACGGTAAAATGGGTGTAGTGAGAGAAGAGGGAGCACAACTCGCGCAGCAGGTCGTTTGCCTCGTCATTGAAGACGGACGACAGCGTCAGAGCGGGGATGATGTGCAAGTCCTGGAGCAGGGTGTTGACGTATCGTCTCGTTGGGAGCTGGCTCTGCAGATCGGTCAAGAACTCGACCAAGCGCTCGCAGTATAGGACGTGCTCGGGCTTAGAGCCGCCGGAATTCAGCAGGGCGAGGAAGTCCAATACCAAGGTGTACAGCCACGACCTCTCAAAGCGCAGGCGGGCCTTGGTTGCATCGTCGGCCGAATCGTAGCGCTTCGCCGACGCCCTCCAAGCCTTCTTCAGATGTGGATTCGAGTCGAGTATCGCATCGCGCTTCTCCTCGGTCGACATACTATGCCATATCGAGATGGAGACCAGCGGGGCGCACTCCTTGCGCACGAGGGCGCAGTCGAGGCTCTGGAAAGCGTGGATGATGAAGAGGAGGACATGGGTCCTGATGGTCCACGACAGCGAGCCGTCGAGCGTCATGGACAAGGCGCGGCGGAAGAGGTCTGAGAACTCGGCGGGACGGTCGGCAAATATGTCTGCAGTCGGTCAGCACTTGATATCGGAGGGAGGGGGTCAAGCAAGCAACAGGCGGAAGACGAACCCCAGGTCCCCAACCGCTCCCGCCGTTTAGCATTGACCAGCAGGACAATGAGTAGAACATGGTAATTGGACGAGTCTTCGCCGTAGCCGGGCCACAGGTAGCTGTAGGAGAAAGAGAGAGTCAGCAACGAAACGGAATGCGCATATACACGGGTCTCGTGATGGTGCTGGCCAACCTCTCCAGCGTCTGCAATCCCTCCAGCGCCAGAAGCGACTTGGACGGAAAGTTCTCCTTCTCCAGGGTGTCCCATATCTCCCGCTTGAGCACGTCGTTCTTGACCTTGACCTTGGTCTGTTTGCTGGCCTTGGAGGACTTGGCCTGCTGCTTGGGCGTCTTGAGCCAGTGTTGCCGCGCCAGGCTCGCAAACTCGCTCTCGCCCTCCAGATCCTCAACGGTCGGCCGTCCCGAGGGCCCGGCGGTCGGTCGGGAATCGGCGCTGTTCTTGCTGCTCTTGACTCGTTTGGCGGGAGGCATGTCGGGCTCTGTGGTCGCGTGCGGCGTCGAAATTGGGTCCCGATGTTGTGTCGCGCTCCCGCATAATAAACTTCCAGGTTGCCGTTAGCTAATCGGGACTGGCCGCCCGAATAAAACATGGAGGAGCTCCAAGCTTCCACTGCCGCAGCCTCGCAGCCGCCTTGTGGGGCCCGCCCGCTCTGCTTCCACACAGCAGCCGTGTTTCATGGATCGCCAAGCCAAGGATACCCCAGCGCCAAGTTAGCGCGAAGCCCTGAACAGTGCTTGGGCGGCCAGCCTTGTCGCCGCTGTTGCTCGCCTGCCCTGTTCGTCAGAACATCACTCGCTTCATTTCTTCGGTTTGGCGTTTCCGGTTCCCGTTTTGCCCAATCGCGCGGCAAACGGCTCTCACCTGGCCTAGGACTCGGAATCAGCGACAACAGCAACCGCCCTTCTTTTCCTGCGCATCCAGTCCGCTCCCTCGTCCTCTCCAGACCTCGAGATGCCGTCGGCAAGCATCGACAGCCATGGCGTCTTGGGTGTTGCGGCAGCGCGCACCTTCTTGGACACCCTGCTCGCCCGCGCCGACTCAGTTAAGCACACGGCAGCGATCGAACCGCCCCTCGAGAAGCCCGCTTTCGACGATCTCCGCCGGCAACTCAGCGATGCACTTGGTTGCGACTTGTCGGCCGAGGAATCCGCCGACGCGAACAAGATCCAGCGCTTTGCCGTCATTGAGACCGCCGTGCGCGACACATTTAAGTCTCTGATTGTGAGTTGGTCCCCAGGCACGACGGGCCAGACCATGGTTCCTTGAGACTCACCGAGTTCCCCTCACCCAGGCAACAACACCGATCGAGTCTCCCGCGTTCGTGCGAATATGGAACCTCCTCGACATCCTCTCTTTTCTCTCCGACAGCGAGCTGTGCGATCCCGCCCTGTTGTTTTGGCTCGTCGAGGAGCTCCTCGACAGCCAGACCATCGCCGGATGCCGCAAGGTCTTCGACTTTCTTGAGTCGCGCCGCGAGCGCATCACCGCCAAGCACTTCAAGCAGAAGCAGCTTGTCATCCTCCGCACCTGCAATGAACTGCTCCGGCGCTTGTCGAGGGCCCTCGACCCGGCCTTTTGCGGTCGCGTCTTCATCTTCATGTTCCAGAGCTTTCCTCTGGGAGACAAGAGCTCGGTCAACCTGAGGGGCGAGTACCACGTCGAAAACGTCACCACGTTTGATGAGGAGGTGGCCGTGGCGGATGCGGACGCGGGCGTGGAGAAGATGGATGTGGATACGGATGCGAAGCCACAGAAGGACAAGGCATTGGACCCAGACGCCTTGTATCCCGTCTTCTGGTCGCTGCAGGAAACCTTTAACCAACCGAAGAAGCTGTTCGACCCGGCCCACTTTGCTACTTTCAAGGCTGGGCTTGAGGCAACGATGGCGACATTCCGGAGCATCAAACCCGAGCAGCCATCACGGGCTAAGGAAAAGCCGGCCGAAGAGATGCCTAGCCTCAAACGGAAGCGCGATGGCGTCGACGACGAGCTCGCCAGCGGCTTCAACCCAAAGTACCTCACTAGCCGTGATCTATTCAAGCTCGAGGTACGCCCCGCTGCTGCCCTTTCCCTTGGACTTGTTTGCTGACATCGTCCAGATCAGCGACTTGACGTTCCGGCGGAACATTCTCGTCCAGGCGCTCATCGTCATGGAGTTTCTCCTTTCTCTTTCCCCCAAGGCTAAGGAGAAGCTCGCAGCCGTCCCGACTCCCAACAAAGCGGTGACGTATTCGGACCAGCAGTTGAGCGAGGAAGACACAAAATGGGCGACAGACATGAACAGCACGATCGTCGACTATCTCAGGCAGGGGATAGAAGGGCCCTACTTCAACCGGATGGTGGAGACAGTCCTCGCTCGGGACAAGAACTGGGTGCGGTGGAAAATTGAAAACTGCCCGTCTATTGAGTGTTCGGCTCTGTCTCCTGAGACGTATGTCGAGGCCAGGACAGCAGCGACGAAGCTGGCAACGACAAGAAGGTTGCGGGCGACGCCACTCGGGTCGTTGTCCCTCGACTTCCTTGGCGACGAGGACGAGAACCGCGCCATGGAGAAGCTCAAGGACCCCGAGCGGTACGCCCTTCCCGAGCTGAGCAGCCTCAAGAGAGGCATTGCCGACGACGAGTTTGAGATCGAGATGCCCAACAGCGACGACTCGAAGGCGTCGGCGATAGAGGGCAAGGCCAGCAAGACATGGAAGGCATTGAGGATAGCCAGCAAATCTAGGCTCGTTGTTTTTGACAAGATCGATGACGACGACAAGATCGACATCATCTTCGAGGACAAGGTCGCTCAAGAAACCGAGGCCGAGGAGGATGCCGCTAATGGCGACGTGGTGTTTCCCGAAGACCGCAGGGCGATTGTCGTTGTGGACAGCACGAGCAGCGCAGGTACAAGATCTGAGCTTGTAAAGGAGTTCATTGCCGAGCACTCGAGAGTTTTCACCAAGGTCCCTCCGCATGTCACACGGCAGCCACAGGAAGGCGAGGTCAACGGGCAAGACTACCATTTTGTGGACGTTCAGGCGTTCAATGTCATGCGGGACGGGGATCAGTTCCTCGAGTTCAGTGAGGAGGGCGATAATGTTCACGGCACGAACAAGAGGGCGGTGGAGGGCATCATGGACAACGACAGGGTCCCGGTGCTCGAGGTGGACAGCGAGGTGAGTGCAGGACCCTTAAGTGGATAAGGTACCGATATTAACCATCTCACAGGGGGCCCAACAGGTCAAAGACAACGGGTTCGATGCGAGATTCATCCTAGTCGAGGCCGTCGGAGCAACAGCGGAGACAAAGACCTCAGACCTCTACGGCTCGGTTGTCACAGATCTAACGACGTTGCGAGCAGCCGTCTTCGAGTCAGCAGCCGGGTCAGCAGCGGAGCCCGGAGACGGCGACGTCCCGATGGAAGACGGCACCGCTTCATAACAATGCTCAACAGACATAGAGCGAAACGAAGTTTGTGCTTTGCATACGCATATTAATACATTCGTGTATGTGCAAGTAATGACAAAACCGCGAGAATGCATGACGATGAGCCACGCCCTCTCCTCGACATCTGATGCAATGAATCCATCATACATTATTGTCGCAGCAGCACATCCCCCTCCCCTCTCGTCTCCCTCGGAAATAAGCAAACCATTAATCATCTTGATCCCGCCGCATTCCCGACCAGGCCATCACAGCTCGCGAACGACCTCCTCGAGAGCCCTGACCGCGCCAAAAATCGCCCCGATGCTCACGCCCTTGCAGCTGGGCAGACCCCCCCAAGGCGTCGCCTTGAGGTCCCGCACGCAGGCCGCAATCTCGTCCCGGAGACGCATCGCCTTGCCGTAGTTCACATCTGCGTTTGTTGTCAGCCACGACGCGACGGGTTGCATACGACAGCGACGCCGGAAGGGCCACAACCAAAACACTCACCCCTGCGCTGCGCCCGCGAGATCGCGCAACGCCGGACCAGATGCCCCATGCCCTCCAGGGCCAGGACGCCCTTGCGGGCACGGGTGGCGAGCGCCGCGATGGGGGCCAGCGACGGGTGCCACGACGCGGCGAAGACGGACTCGTGCTCGGCGAGGGCTTGCGAGCGCTCCAGCATGCGGCTGTGCCAGATGTCGTTCCTGGCCATCTCTATCCAGCAGGACATGCAGTGGACGAGGCGGGTGGACTCGTGGAGCTGGTTGGTGGCCATGTTTGTTGCTGGCCAGGCGCGATGTGGAGGATGGTGGTTTCAAGCTTGCAGGATGGGGAGAACGAGCTTGCAGGATGGTGAAAACGGAAGAGGAGGAGAAGGGGGGGGGAGCCGGGTTTTATAGGTTTGGGATTTGGGGCCTCGGAAAAGTTCTGCTCCCCGGCGCGCTTTGGTTGCAGTGTTTCTTGTTATAGTTCTATGATGTGGTGGTGAGTGGTGTTTTTGCCACGGGCATATGCACGTATGTGGTGATTCTATGCGCTGCCGCCACTCCTGCACGGCGGTGATAGACGAGAAGCGATTTGCTGTTCGGCATGCCGGCGGGCTCGGTGTTGAGCCCGCAACCGATCTTGTGTTCTCGTGGTGTTGGCATGGGCGGATGCTGTCCAGCAAGCCGACAACTGCAGTTGGATGGGGGGAAGGGGACGACGCTCGTCATCAACGCCTCAGCACGAGCACATTTTGAGCCTCCGATGCTCGGTGGCCCTTCTACGGAATCGTTCCCCGCCTGACTTTGACCTGCATATCCAGTTCATTGTTTTCCTCCCTGCGGCGGTTCCTGGTTGGCGACGACGGTATGGGTGTTCGCCCGTGTTTGCCCCCTAGTATTGTTCCGAGGAGACACAATACCACTCTGGCATCAAAGCAAGGGGTTCAAACAAACAAACACCCCTCGCCACCGAAACGGGACTGCGAGGATCAAGAGATTTTCAGATAAATAGAGGCTCTGCTTTCATCCCAATTATTGAGAATGCTGTGTCCCTTGTCTCCCCAGATTCGAACCCAGCAAGAAGACCCAGCCGGAACCAAGCTCCCAGCAACCAGTTTCCCATCCAAATCCCATCTCGTCTCATCAAGATGGCCAGGTTCTCGTTCCGCCGCGTGCTCAGTTTCCTCGTCGCCATGCTTTCTCCCATCCGCGCCAGCGGGGTCATGTGGTTCTAGCCACGGCTCCAAAACTCGCTCAATATTTGGGAAGAGACGGGGTATTACTATCCGCTTCGACGCTTTCGCCAACGGCAAAACGCACCAACCGAGATGCCAACACAAACAAAAACTGCCCCGGACATCAATCTCCTCCCCTATTCCATAGTCTTTCGCGCCTCACCTCACGCCCCCCCACCTCCCTCTACCAGCAGCCTCCGAGTTCAGCGCCAGCCGCCGTCCAATATTCCCAAAACACACACAACTACAAAACAAGACACTCAACATCCACACACCAGTCTCAATCGTCTCCTGACTCGCCAACCCCCCCAACGCACCACCACTCCCTCCAACCCCAGCCCCAACCGTCCCATTCCCTCCAAACCCCCCAAAACCAGCACCCGCAGCCACACCCACCCCGGGAGCAGGCAAGACCCCCTCTCCACACCCCATCAACACCACCGCCCCTCCCAAGCCCACCGCGGCAGACAGCAGAAACCCCGGCTTGGACCGGTCAATGAGATACCACAGGAAGGGGTTCGCCAGCGCCAGCGTCAGCGACACCTGCATGGTGGACGCCCATGGCAGCTTGCGGATGGCAAATACGATGCCGACGAAGGCGCCGATGCCGCGCACGACAAGGGCCCAGTCTGCCTGGGGCGGGGAGAAGGTGGATGGTTTCTCTGTTAGCGGTGCCTCGATCTCCTGTGCCGCCTCTTTAGGCGTGGCGGGTGGTTGTTGGGACAGGGCAGGAGGCGACGCCCAGAAGCGGTCGAACCAGGGCAGCAGACTGCCCAGCGCGACGCCGGCGACGCCCCAGAAGGCGAGATAGCGCCACTCGTAGTGGGACTCGATGGCGGCCAGGCGGCGGTGGGTGTGGTGGGCCGCCGCTGGGGGGTGGTGCTGCGGGAGGCGGGTGACGAGGACGCCGTAGCCGACGCCGAGGACGAAGAGCAGGGTGGCGCGCAGGAGGAGCTGGAGGGCGAGGAGGCGCTTCTTTTGGCGGGAGAGGGGGGTTGGAGAGATGGGAGTTGGTAAGGTGTTCTTGGTGGTGGTGGTGGCTGTGCGGGTGAGGATGGGACGCCGCGGTGCGGGTGAGTCGAGGGGCGTGTCGGCGTCTGGGTCGTCTTCGTCTTTACTGAAGGCGCCGGTTGTCGAGGGCGAGTAGATGCCGAAGAGAGTGGGCGAGGTCAGGTTGAGGTACGAGGTGGTGTGGCTGAGGGGGGTGCTGCCGTCCCGGAGACCCGGAGTGCCGACGTGTTGGTGCGGGTTGAGGAACTGCAGGTCGCTGGCGCTGATCTGCGGGCGGGGTGAGAGGTAGTCGTCGTCGTCGTCTTCGGGAGGCGTGGGAGCGGAGAAGTTGAGGGTGAAGGGCCGGCGCGGGATGGGGCGGATGATCCGGGGCCCTGGCGAGTCGGAGCCGCCGTCTCGCGGGTTGTCGTCCATGGCGGGCGTGTGTTGGTTTCTGGTAGTGTTGCTTGTATGTATTCACACAGTAGGGCCAGCGAGTCGAAGACAGCGGATGAGTGTGCCGCGGCCCTGCAGGACTCGTGAGACCCAACGTTCCCAACACTCGACGCCTGTGACCGAGTGAGGGTGAGACGAAGCGGGAGAGTTGGTCAGTCGGATGACTCGCTGCTTGGGTCGTGCGCAAAAAGCAGGGCAGGGAGGAATGGAAGAGAAACAGCCAGATCTCTGATCCAGTCTCCGTCCAATGTCTCAAGCCAGGCCGAGGACGGATGGAGGGAGCAGTGTGCTGCCCAGGATTGCTTCGCTTTCCTCCTCTTTGCTGTGCCAATCGAACTACTAGGTAGTCGAGTGCTGTATAATGGTATATTATCAACCGCGTCTCGAGGGCAGTTCAAGACGAGATGAAATTCGAGGTTCAGACGAGGTGATGTTGAAGCGTGTCAGGATGGGCCCGTGTTGAAGCGCGAAGCGGAGCGTCGTAATGAGAAACCGCAGCGCAGGGATTGGTTTTTCCACGGCAGCAGCTCCGGCTTCTTGTACCGATCGGGGATTCGGGGTTGGCAGTGTGTAACCTCGAAACACAGAGCCGAGACATGCAGTGAATCTGTGTCTGTATTTGTCTCCAGTCCAACGTTATACGAGCCTTCTGCTGCACACACAACACCATGCATCCATCTGGTGTGGATGCATCCATGCGCGTACAATTAAATACCAGGGCATGGCCGCCCCGAGCGCGTCTCACGCCTTGCAAGTCCCGTGTCTCTTCCAACGCCACCACCGTGCCTTTCGCTTCCGAACCTCCAACCAGGGGACCAGACCAGGAGTCAGCTCAGCTCCATCCACTCGCAGCGGGATTCAAGAGCCAAACCGAACCGGGGTAAAAAGTGGAAAGGTGCCAGCCGGATGGAGCCAAAAAGCGGCAATCCCAGAAATCCCAGAGCGCCCTTGTTCGCATGTGATTCGGCGGCCCACAGCGCTGCAGCAGGCCCAGGGATTTTGGCATCCCCCCATTTCCAAGCCGGGTCGCCTGACTGGCCCGGCATAAAATTACCCCACACTTTGAGCTTCGTGCAGGGCTTTGTGCAGCTCACCTGCAGCCATTGGCAGGCTCGAGGCAGGCCGTCTCCCAACACGGCTCACACCCACCACCACCAGCCAGCCTTGCAAGCGCGCAAAGCTGGAAAAGCTTGAAAAGCTTGCATCCCACGCTGCAAGACTTGCAAATCAGCCGACTGGTTTCATTGATCTGGGAGCTGCAGTAGTGTGCACAGTAGCTCGGTGACGCAATGCGTTTGTGAGGGAAGGCTAACGTTAGCTACGACAGGAATTGATGTTGGGTTGCTTCTTGCACCTTGTTATTGAGAGTCAGACGCAAGGCTGCTCTGTGAGGAGGACAATGCATTGTTGCTGCAGCTCCGTAGTTCTCTATCAAGATGTAAACAGTCACCCGTCGCAGGCAGGTGACCATAATGCTCTCTGCAACGCCAACCAAATCCATCACGTGTCCACCCAGCCGGCTACCTAATTACTCCTCATCGTCACTGTCCTCCTCCTCGTCCGACTCAAACTCGTACTCGCTCTCCTCGGCCCCCGCCGGCCGGGGTATCATGGCAAACGCCTCGACGCAGGTAATCCGGTTCTGCGTCTCGTACGTGCCCAGCAGCGTGCCGACCTGCCCGGCCGTCCCCACGCCGCTGAGCTCGGGCGCGCCCACCCGCCACAGCCGGATCCGCCCGTCGCTGCCGGCCGTGACGACGAAGAAACTCTTCTTCCCGGCCGTGTCCACCACCGGCAGCACCGCAAAGTCCTTGATTCTGCCGGTTACCCCGGCGTCCTTCCCGCCCAGCTGGCCGACCAGTTTGGCGACAGGCAGCGTCTTGCCCTCAGCGGGCGGCTCCAAGTCTTCCGCTGCCGTCGAGAAGAACAGCACCCGCCCGTCTTCAGTCGAAACCGCCAGCACCGTCTCCTCCCCATCCGTCCGCACATACTTCACCTCGTGCACTTTCGTCTTGATCCCCCCCATGACCCTACACCTCGGCAAACAATCCATCCCAAACACGCCGACGTCCCTCTCCCAAGCAACAGCAAACTCCTCCTCCCCGCCCCTCGCACTGCCCCACACAATCCTCCTCGCCTCCCCCGTAGAATGCCTCCCCTCCCCGACCTCCTGCAGCAGCGCCCTCTCGAAATTCAACACCCGGCTCTTCTTCCCCGTCTCCAGATTCCATAACCGCATGCACCGCTCCCCCTTGCTTACACTAATCATGATGCGATTGCTCGGGTGCACCGCAAAGTCGTTGACCCCGCTCGGCTGCCCGCCCAGCGCGGCCGTGTCGCCGCTCGGGCGGCCGTGGGCCACGGGGATAGGGCACTTGAAGGCGTGCAGCAGCGTCCAGTCGCGGGTGCGGGTGACCGCGACGGTGGAGTCCTCGGCCGAGGAGAGCAGCTTGGAGCGGTTGGGGAAGACGAGGCGGGTGAGGTTGGAGCTGTGGTGCAGCAGGGTGCCGAGCTCGCGGTGCTTTGGGTTTTCGCGGATGGGGCGCGGCGCGAGGGGCGAGAGGAGGCGCTCGTCGGCTTCGTTTGTGACGGCGCGCGAGGAGGGCGGGTGCGCCGAGAGGGTGTAGATGTTGATGCGCTCGTCGGTGCTGCCCGTGGCGAGGAGGACTTTTTGGGACTGACCCGGGGCCGGGTCCGAGGCCGGGGAGAGGGCGAGGCAGCGGATGGCCGAGTTGTGCGCGTTGAAGAGAAAGGTGTCGGCGAAGTCGGCTTCGGGTTGTTTCGGCGGGGCGGTGTCTTTTGCCGCTTTTTTGCTCTTCGTAGCAGTCGAGGCAGCGGGTGCCGGAGCAAGGTTGACAGTCGCCGTGAGGCCGTGGAGGACGCGGTCGTAGGACCCCGCGATGATCTGGATGGTCACCGGCCCGTCGTCGGGGAGCTGGAAGACCGAGGCCGTCGTCGACTTTGGCGTCTTGGCCGGAGCCTTTGCCTTTGTCTTCTTTGCCGAGGCCTTGGCCCCTGCGCGGTCGCCCTCGGGGGCAGCTTCTCTTTTCCTTTTGGCCATGGTGAGTGGTTTTGCTGGTTGTTGGTGCTCGCAGTGTCGAGGAATGGCAAGCAGCGCAATGCAACGAGTGGGAGTCGGAACCTGGGACTTTTGAGTTTTTGAAAAATTAAGTGGGGCTATCTTATCTTGACGTTATCGTAGCCCGACCCCAATCCATTGACAGCGGCACGCTCACTGCCCGAGCACCAACCACACCAGACCATATTCTGTACATGATACATAAGGTAGCAACCGACGGGTGAAGATGGGCTCTTGTCAGGGGACTCGCCATCACAGCGGAGCGGCCGACATTTAATTACACAATACTAGGTATGTACTCCTGATCATTCGCTTGACCAATCATGAAATATCTACATGAACACATCATCATAACTCCCCGAGACACATCTGCCTCTCCATAGACAGCAAAGACAGCCCCTATCGGCTGCTCGGTACGCAGAAACCAAGCGACGAGAACGCCTCGATGACGGCCGCTCTCCAAAAGCGAAAAAACAACACGTTGCCGCCACGGTTACTTCCCGGGCGCCGGCGTGGCACTTCCACTAGCCGGTCGCTGGACGTGTTGTCCTGCCTGCTGCTGGGCGACCTGCGCGGCTTGTTGGGCTGCCTGTTGTGCCTGCGCCTGCTGCTGTGCTCGCAAAAGCGACGCATATTGATGTGGGCTATTCATTGGTTGTTGCGCAACCGCTCCCGCCGCCGCATTCATGGCTGCCTGCTGCTGGCTCTGCACGATCATGCGGCCCAGATGCTCCGTCGCCAGTTGCCGGACCGTTTCGGGTGGAAGGTTGGGGTTCTTGGCCCGGTAGTGCACTTCTAATTCCGCAAGCCGCTGCGTGATGTGCTGGCTCAGGATGCCCCCAGGTGATCGCCCCGGCATGTTGGCCATATTCAACCCAGCGCCCGGTGAGGTCGCCAATCCTGCACCATTAGCCGCATTAAACGACGCCATCATGGCCTGCGCGTTGTTGAGGAATGCCCCTTGGTTGATCCCGTTGACCACGTTGCGCAACGGCGTTGGCGATCCTTGCGTCCCGTTCGCTTGGGGCAGTTGCTGGACTGGCTGAGGGGTCTGCGCCTGTTGTTGCTGGGCCTGCAGCTGCTGCACCGCCTGCTGTTGTGCGAGTTGTTGCGCAACTTGCTGTTGTTGTTGTTGTTGTTGTTGTTGCGATTGCTGCTGTTGTTGCACTTGAACCTGTTGCACCTGCTGTTGTTGTTGTTGTTGCTGCTGCTGGCCTTGCTGGACATGTTGCTGCTGCTGCTGCTGCAATTGCTGAATGGCCGCCCGCTGTTGGTTTTGAATCGACCGTGCCTGGAGCATGAGGTTGATGTCCGGCTGCGGATTCGCCATGGGAAGCCTCTGTTGCGCGGCTTGCATAGCCTGTAGCTGAGCCTGCGGTAGGCCTGCCATCTGGAGTGGTGGGACGAGGCCGCCGGCAGCGATGCGTGCTTGTACCGCAGCGGGGACCGCCCCTGGAGTAGCCGGCATCGAAACCCGTCCTGGAACGCGGTTCTGCCCCGCCATGGCAAGCTGTCCTGGGACGTTGAGGCGAGCGGCGTTGTTTAGTGAGGCGGCCGCGGCGATTTGCGCCGCGGTTTGAGGAACGGGTGCAGCCCCAGGAGTACCTGGGACCTGGCCAGGCTGGGTCTGCTTCTGTTGCTGTGAGGTCGGGTTAGCCTGTGGGTTCAACTCGGATGGCGGTACAGTAAATCGTATCCGTAACCTACCAATCTCCTAGCATTTGCATCTGCCTGCCGAATGGCGTAGGCTGCCATCCTCTCCGCCAGCGCCTGGTCCCGTTCCCATCTCATAATGCTGTAGTCCCGTGGCGTCTTGTTCTGGATCTGCTGCCTCGGCACCTCGTTGGCCTTGCGCATCGCCGCCAGGTTGGCGGCCTGCTGCGCCTTCTGGGCAGTGGCTTCTCGCTTCTTGGCCAGCTTCCGCATCGCATCGATCAGCGCCAAATGCTTCTGGTTGCGGCGTCGCTCGACGCGTATGCTTGTGGTCGGTCTGCGCCTGGGAACCGGTGTCACCGCGCCGTTTGGTCCGACTTGCTGCTGCGCTGTCTGGTTCTGCTGCGCGATGGTTCGTTGAGCCGCATCGATCCTAGCCTGGTACGCCTTGAAGTATGGGGTTCGAGCCATGTCGTTCGGGAGACCCTCCAAGCTTCCGAGACTCACCCACCGCTCGAAGCATTCCCAGGGCGTGCGGCGCTCGGCCCCAGAGGCGAATGTGGACGAGGTCGACACCATGGCCGCTATCAGCGACCAGTTGTACGAGCATTCGCGGACAAGGGACTTCAGCTGCTCGTCCTCGGCCCAGGTCCACTGAGATGCTGTCCGGCTCTCAAAGAAATTTTGGGGGGGCATGGGGTGCTCCGTCGGCGGGCGGAATTGGTGACCGGCATGCAGCCGATCTCGAATTCCCTTCATCTCGGGACTGAAGAGCGCCACCGCGTGGTTCTCAGCCTGTACATCTGCACCACTGTCGGGGTCTTCTCCAAAGATGACTTCGTCGTCCTCGTCGTCCTCGTCTTCCGCGAGATAGTCGTAACGCCGGCGTTTGCGGGGTGGTCCCTTGCTCGCCAAAGCCATGTCGCCTTCAACATACTTGCTGAGAGGTACTGCCGGCCGTTTCCACGTCGCGTCCGGGTCGTACTCCGTCCCCGCGACGTCAAACTTGGGGATTTTCAAAGGCGAGCAATACATCGGGAGGTTATCCAGAAGAAGCTCGGCCGTTTTGGAGGGCTGCAGACCAAAGACGACCTCGTCGTCAGGGAGAGCGAAGATTGCCGATGGTGCTATACAGTCAACCAGCATTTCAGGGAGTTCGTCGTCGTTCTCCATCGGAGAGTCGGTGTGGATCAGGTCGGGCAGTTCATCCACGGCATCCAAGCGAGGGGGGTGAGCCCGCTCTGCCACTGAGACGACCGGCCGCGGCGGGATCACCGCATTCACCTGTAACGCCAACCGTTCCGCTGGCCCTGAGTTGACCCATTCCGCACAGTCGTAGGCGAGATTAAGTGCAACTGCTCGTTTCCACTTGTTTTCCTTGCGAAAATCGGTCCGCATCCATTTCATCTCTTGCAGGAGAACGTCCCAATGCGACGGCGGTCTGGTTGGCTCTGGGCATCGTACCGGTTGCCGCAGTGACCACTTGTCGTGTTGCTGGAGATGGTACACTCTCCGCAGGATCTTGCATGCTTGGTGGTCCAGGATCGAGATGTACTGGTCCGAGGTGGAAATCGTCTTGTGCGCCTGGTTGAGCAGCTTCTCGATCGGTTTCATCCAAGCCGACTGCCTGGTGAAGCCCTCGATGAAAAGAGGCGTAAAGTAGTCGTCGGATGGGATTTGGCCGGGCCGCTGGCTGACAACGACCGTGCCATCGTCTGTTGTCTCCCATCGTTTGGGTTGCTTGCCAAATATCACCGTCGGGACACTTCTCCGGCGCTTATCGCGCGCCTTGCTGGCAAGCAATCTGAGACCGGCAGAAGTGGCGTGAGGGTCGGCTCCCGTGTCTCCTGATGAGCCAGCTCCGATTGTATCTTTCAAAGATGGCAGTGGGGGACCAGCTAAGGGGGCAGAGAGGGCAGAAGACTGCGGTTTGGCGGGTAATTTGTTGGGTTTGATGCTATCAGTAGCTGGTTTTCCAGGGGCAGAGTCGGACGGCAGTGAGACGCGCGTTAGCGCAGTTCGGAATTCTTCGGCTGAGCCAACACTGGCCAGGGGTAGCTTTTGAGGCACGAGGGCATCGGGTTGATCAATATCCATCGGAACCGGGGCACCTTCGTCCTGTGTGCCTTGGACTTCAGGGCCTAATTTCGAGGGTTTGGCAAGGGTAGGGGCTGATGTCTGGCCAGGTCGCTGGCCGTCCACAGGCAAGGTCGGAGATGCGTCACGCTGTTTGGTGGGAATGCTGCCTCCTGGAGCGGTCTCCGGGGCCGTGGTCGTCGCGGATTGCGCGGCTTTCTCGGCGAAGGAGCGAGGGACGGCAACCGCGGGAGGCTTTGTGGGCTGGGCGAGTTGCGCTGCGGCGGATTCCTGGAGCAATTGCGCTTCCACGCCACTGATCGGCGTCGGTAGTGAGACGTCGGTGGCAGGAAGCACCGCCGATGGAACCGTCCCAGAGGTCTCACCACCCTCCTCCCCATCTGGCCTCCCACCCTCTTGAGGTTTGTCCCTGCATGTCTCGTCGCCAGTTTCCGAGTATTGAGGTCCATCAGAATCGGGACTGGTGTCTGCCGACGCGTCGTGTACAGCCGGTGTCAACATAGACTGCGCGGTAGACCCAGGAGACGATAGCGCATCGGGGTAGCGGGAGGCGTCGGTGGTCGACGGTCGCTGGCTCGGGGCAGCAGATTCGGCATCCGTGAGAATCGTCGTTTCGGCTTGTTCCATCGGCAAGGGAGGTTGATCGGCTCGGGAGACCTGGACATTAATTCGAGGTACTTGCGAGGCAGCGTCCGGATGCGGCGCAGCGGCCCAGCTATCTGGAGGCGCCTGGACCCGGGAGACGCCGTTGATGGGCGGATGCACAGCGGCATCGTTTTCTGTGAGCTGTCCAAGGGCCCCATCCTGCGCTTTGGCAATCGTGCTCGGTGCTTGGGCGGCATTAAAAGCGCTCTGACCGGCCGGCAGGGGCTTGACCGAAGCCCGTGGCGATGGATGCTTGCCTGTCAATCCGCCAGCTCTTGTACCATCGGCCGGTGAAGGCAAGCCGTTCGCCGAGAACTTTGTCGATTCCGCAGGACGTATGTTCTCGGTTGGTGCCCACTGATATCTCACGCGAAGTTGGTGTGTGTCAAACGGCTTTCGGCGCGCTGGTATGTTGAGTTCGTCCAGTCGGCGACCCCTGCAGATGAGCCGAATGGAGTCGAATTAGAAAAAGTCAAGGTTGACGCGACGCGATCATGTCGCAAAGAAAAGGGCGGTGGTATCAAGAGACATTGTCACGTACCTGAGAATGTCAGATTCAATTAAAAATGTCTTCTCGGCGGGCGTGGTTGTCGGCGCGTCCGGATCGCTAAAGTCGTGGTTGGGAATGCCATCTTCGTCGGTCGCAACAGCGAAGAGCTCGCGCAGCTTGCGTTTCCTCGACGTGGTAATTGACCTACGAGCGGTTAACACGGATTATCGCCCATCAAAAGGATCAGAAAAATGAGCTCTGTCGATTCGAGCCGTTCGCACCTTAATTCCGCCCGCTTTGATCGCAGAAGCTTCAGGCGGTCGGCGAGCGCGAGCTCAGTCATGTCATCGACGACAGCGACATCCGTTTTCAATCAAACGGATGACGGTGTCGACTTGAGCAGAGCGATAGAAACCCAAAAACAAACTCGCAGAGGATGGAAAATGCTGGCGTTGCGACTTTTCAACGCCGGTTTGATTGAACGAGCTGGGTCCGCAGGTGCGTAAATCTCTGTCAATGCCTTGTTGAGGGGGTCGTGATGGCGGGCGTATCTCAGCAGCGGACAGCGACGCAATCGGGTGGTCAAAAATGTTAAGCCAGGATGCCTCAGCGCCTGAAGAAAGAGGAAAAGGGCGGCTGGCGGCGTTGCTGACAACAAAGTTGGGGCTGGGTTAGAAGGTCGACAGGCCTAAAAAACCCCGCTGAACCTAAAGGCCTCAGCGCCCCCGAGGGACCGAAACACGGTGCGAAGAACGGAAAGAGAGCAATTTCCCATACTGTGGGAAACCCGTGCCCAACGTGCCCCACCCGCCCTGCCGCTTGGCAGGCCGGCTCCGAGAAATATCCGGTGGGCGGCGCGCAGGAGAACGAGGGAAGTCAGCGACGGAAGGGGAGCTGAGAAGAGCTCGAGGAAAATGGCGTCTCGGCGGCTATGGCAAGATCGAGGGCCTCGCAGTCCCGCTGCCGCCCGATCGACGCTGCCCCAGAGCGCGCTGCGAGGGCCGGCGCCCCGCGCTGGCGGCGGCTGCCAGGACTCATCGGATCCCTAACCCATTGTTTGCCCTCGTCAGGTCCGAGAAAGGTAATAAAAGCGGTCCTGGGCCACCTCGTCCTGGCGGGGGGCGTTCGCTGGCGGTCGTCCGGTCGGCGCGTCGGAGGTCGACCCTGCCCGCGAGGTCGGGAGAGAGAGCAGGATGCTGGAAAGAGGAGCGAGCATCAGGTTCGGTGGTGTTGGGGAGGGAGGAACAAGGTGATTCAGTGCGGCCGGTGGAGAGACCAACTGGTGTCAGGGTCGCTGGTGCGGATAATGGGTCAGGAAGGACGGGTTTAATGTTAGCTGGGGTTGCCTGAGGCCGCGCCGAAACATGGGAGCCCCACCACGGGATCTCCGTCAGACTCCCCACTTTTTTGTGTCATTCGAAGGCCGGTTCTGGGCGCGCCTTGCATTTCGCAAAGCGCAAAACCAATGCATCGGGACACCAGCCATTGTTTGGCAGACGATCTATTCACTCTTCCCTTTCCCTCCTCCCCGAAACCGCCAGCACTATGACGGACCGCGACAGCAAATCCTCCAGGATAGCCATCCAGATTGGAAAGCCCGCTGCCTCTTCACCCCACGGAATCAAGCAGCGCGCCCGTCCCACGCACGGGAAACGCCACCGGGCGCAGGCGCTGCACGAAGACTCCGAATCCGAAGACAACAGCGACAACGGCGAGCAGACCTATGGCCGCCACGAAACTATTACATCCTACGACCTCCATGGCGCGCGTCCAGGAAATGACAAGACGCGGAGACGCGGGGGTTCCTCAGAACACGATGGGCGGGGTGAGAAGGGCCAGCAGGAAGAGAGGCCACACAACGAGAGTGGCACTTCACACCAGCAAAAAGAGAGGGATTCGCAATCTCGAAGTGATGGTGGCGCGGCGGATAAGGAAACCTCGGAGACCCAAGACAAACCCGTCAAGTGGGGCTTGACCATCAACATGAAGGGGGCTGGAGCCAACAGGGAAAGAGGCAGTGGGCGATCAAAGTCGCGAACCGACCAGTCTGACTCGGAAGAAGACTCAAGACAAAAGAAAAAGGTTATTAATAGCATCGATGATGAGGCGCTGGATGCCCTCACGGGGTCACGCACGCCAAAACGCAAGCACGTCGACTCCGATGCCGCGGACCGGGAGCCAGGGGCCGATGACTATCAGGCTGTGCCCATTGACGATTTCGGTGCCCACCTTCTCCGAAACTTTGGCTGGGATGGCAAAATGAGGGGCAAAGTCAGAGAAGTGACCAGGCACGCCAATCTCACAGGTCTCGGTGCCAAGGATATGAAAGGGGCAGAGGACCTCGGTGCGTGGAATCAAAAAACGACCAAGGATTCTCGGCCTGTGCGGCTCGACGACTACCGGAGAGAGGAAAGCAAGAAACGTCAGCGGACAGATGACCGACACCGCGACAGCTACAAGCGGGAGCGGGAGAGGGAAAAGGAACGAGAGCGCGAGCACCGCGGACGGGACAGATAGAGAGAGCCCACCGCAGCGACACGATCGTGCTCAAATACCCAGGTCCCGATTTCTGTGCCTCAGTTGGTTATCAACCGCCCCACGAAGCGTACAAACCTGTGTTTTTTTATTTGTCGAACCGGACTAAAATCAAGTAGGTGTTTGTGACCCGGGCACCCCATTCCTTACCGCCGACTAACTCATAGCAGTTGAAGAAAGGACTTGCAGCAGATGGTGTAGTCATCATGAATTTGGGAGGCTCGGATACACTCTCCCCGTTGAGCTGTGAGGTCTCAAACGCGCAGCCCGAATCAAGCCGGACAAAGAATTAACATAGACGCCAACGGCCGTCGAATCTGTCCGGATGGCATCTTGGCAGTCGATCTGATCTGGCAGCTAGACCAACGTCAAGCGGACGTCTCCCCGAACGTCATCCTTGTCCGCCCAGCTTGTTTCGAGGCTGTGGTGGACTCAGGACGTGAAACCACGGAGCGGCGGGAAATTGGGCGGGGGAACGGGCCCAAACGTGACAGGAAACAAGCGTTTTCCGTCTACTCTTGAATAATCACCCACGTGCCATATTTAGTGGACGACCGGCAACATGGAAAAGGCTCTATTTCCTAGGTCATGATTATACTCGAGTTGAGGCGAGCAAGGGCTGTTCCATAGCCAAGCCTGCATCCGGAAGACCAGCGCTTCATCTCAAGAACGAGGCACTGGATTGTCTCGTCGACTACCGACCGGCGTGACTGATGTTGAGTCGTCAACTTGGGAAATTCGGGCTGGAGGCACTTGCACTGACCGCCTTGTCTCCGATGGATCCAGGTCCCCAAATCCATTGGCTGTTCCCACCCCATCCGCTCTCGTCCGAGTGGACTGCTCCTGTGCAAGTGGACTGCTCCTGCAATGTGATATCCTCGACGCCCGACTGATCTGCCTCTCTGCCTTGCCTCGCTTGCTTACCTGGATTGCGCCGATCTTATGTGCACCTCAGGGCATATACACGCTGGCAAGCTTGTGATTGTTAAGCATTAGCTGTGCCGGGCCTAAAAGTGGACAACAATCGAGGGTTGGTGTTGATATCTCTAAATCAACCCAAGAAGTTTGCCTCGTTTTCCTCTTCCATATCTCCCTTGCCCTCGATCTACCATCCCTCCACCTGTCCCCGCTTCACGCCCAACCAAGCATTCAACCATGGCAGACACGACGGAAAAGCCGTGGTGGAAAGATGCGGTTTGCTATCAAATCTATCCTGCGTCCTTCAAGGACTCCAATGGGGATGGCCTCGGCGATATCCCCGGGATTCTGAGCAAGGTTGACTACTTGAAAGACCTTGGTATCGACTGCGTCTGGGTCTCGCCCATGTGAGCCCCATACTAACGCCGATCGTATCTGAGGTGTCGAGAATTGACCGTTCATGCCCTTGCCCAGGTTCGACAGTCCCCAGGTCGACATGGGCTACGACATCTCAGACTATGAAAAGGTCTACCCTCCGTACGGCTCGGTCCAGGACATGGTTAACCTCGTCGACGCTTGCCACGCGAGGTGATTGCCCACTTCTACGCGGCCGTCATCATTCTCTTGAGCTAACTGTCATCAAGGGGCATGAAACTGATCCTGGATCTCGTGGTCAACCACACGTCAGACCAACACGCCTGGTTCAAGGAGTCGAGGTCGTCCAAGGACAATCCGAAGCGTGACTGGCAAGTTGATGTTATATTTCCTGCATGGCGACAAGGGTTAACGAAATGGTCAAGGTACATCTGGAAGCCACCTCGACACGCCGAGGACGGCACCCGCCTGCCCCCCACCAACTGGAGAAGCTACTTCTCCGGATCGACCTGGGAGTGGGATGAGCATACGGGCGAGTATTACCTGCACTTGTTTGCCAAGGAGCAGCCGGATCTCAACTGGGAGAATGAAGAGACGCGGAAGGCCATCTACGACAGCGCCATGCGTTTCTGGCTTGAAAAGGGGGTCGACGGCTTCCGGGTGGACGTCGTGAACATGTGAGTGGTTTCTCCTCGGAGAACTCGGGCTATCAGGATTCAAACCCCTCACACCACCTCGAGCACAGGTACTCAAAGGGCGTCGAATTCAAGGACGCCCCAATCGTGGACCCCAGATTCTACGAACAGCCCGCCTGGGTGTACTACGCCAACGGCCCCCGGATGCACGAGTTCCTCCGGGAGATGAACGAGGAAGTGCTCAACCAGTATGACGCCGTGACGGTGGGCGAGCTCCCGCATACGCCGGACCCCAATAAGGTGCTCCAGTACGTCGGGGCGGGCGATAAGCAGCTGAGCATGGTATTTCAATTCGACATTGTCGACCTCGGGCAGGGCAAGGATCACAAATACCACTTTGAGGAGTGGAAGCTGTCAGAACTCAAGGCCATCGTCTCCAAGTGGCAGTACGTCAATTCGAGCTCTTTATTCCCCCTTTCAGCTCCCTCGGGAGCCGTCGGGAGCACTATTGCTCCCGAACTACTCCCGTCACTCCCCAAACAGGAAGTTGATCACTGACATTGGAGGGTAGGCAGTTCATCAAGGGTACCGACGGGTGGACAACGGTGTTTTGCGAGAACCACGGTGCGTGAAAGCCCCCCTCCCCTTTTCTGACCATCCCCATCACCATCACCACCACCACACACCACACAGCAACTCACACACCCCAAACCACCACCAGATCAAGGTCGCTCCATCTCCCGCTATGCCTCCGACACCCCCCGCGACCGCGCCCCCTCAGCCAAACTCCTCTCCCTCATGCTCTGCGCCCTGACGGGCACCCTCTTCATCTACCAAGGCCAAGAGATCGGCATGATCAACATCCCCGTCTCCTGGCCCATCACCTCCTACCGCGACATCGAGTCGGTCAACTTCTACCACGCCATGGCGGCGCAGTCGCACAACGACCCGGCCGAGCTGGACTACGTCATACGCAGCCTGCAGGTCCTCGGGCGCGACAACGCGCGGCTGCCGATGCAGTGGGACGGCGGGGCGCACGCCGGCTTCACGGACGCGCCCGGGGGGGCGTGGATGCGGGTGCATGATTTGTATGGGGACATCAATGTTGCGAGGCAGATTGAGGAGGGGGAGGGGTCGGTATTGGGGTTCTGGAGGAGGATGATAAGGTTTAGGAAGCGGCATAGGGAGGTGCTGGTGCATGGGCAGTTTGAGGGGTTTGGAATGAGTGATGAGGGCACGTTTGTGTTTGGGAAGAGAGGGGAGGGTGGTGAGAGAGCGGCGGTGGTGTTGAAATTTACGGGGGGGGAGCAGGAGGTTGAGTTGCCTGCGTACGAGGGGTTGGTGTTTGCTGTGGGCAGCTATGATGATGCTGCCGAAGTGGAGGAGGGGGAGACGGGGAGAGCGAGGCGGTTGAGGCCGTGGGAGGGGAGGCTGTATCTGGCAGGCGGTGATGTTACACAGTTGATAAATTAGGTCAAGTCCAGGGGCTGCTGTGGGTTGAGAACGAGAACATGGGACTTGGGATGGAGTCGAGTCAAGTCGAGATGCTTGGGATGACGAGCAGCTGAACCCGCACTTGCAAGGAGCATGCCTGCATCGTCCAGGGCACCCCTCCTTTCACCCGTCACTGCACTCCAAAAAGAAACAATTGAGGGGGTTTTCGCGCTCAGACTCCCCGCGGATGCAGCGAGGGTGCATGCGGGAAAGATTGGATGAAAAACAACAAAAGGGGCCAGATGCTCAAACTACCTAAATGGGATCACCGCAGATAAAACAGCCCTGGAGCAGCCCATGCCAAGGTCCTTTGCGATCCCTGTCTGCAGCCGCTGGTGCTGCTGCTGCTTGCCCCTGCTGAGGTCCCACGACAGCGGGCTCCAGGGCTCCAGGGCTCCACCGCCGGCCAGCCACCCGGGGCGCGCGGGATCCAGACTGGTGGGCAGCCACTGCAAGCTCTCGTTGGCTTGGCTGTTGAAAAGCTCCCACAATCTGCCCCAATCTGGAACCTGGGACTTGGAAACCCCCTTCTCTCTCCCCTTCCCTCCACCGCCATTCCCCCCTTTCCTGCTCAACAGTCCGCACCTGGACTGTAGCAGCTGGTCAACATGGCGAAACCACAGAGCGCCAACGGCAGCGAGGCCCAGTTTGAGTTTATCGAGACCCCCAAGGCTCCGGCGCCCACCTTTGAGAAGGTCGACGAGGACTGCGGCGTGCGCACGACGTCGGTGAGTACCTTGGAGACTGCACACTGCACACTGCACACTGCAGACCTCAGAACACCTCCCATCTTCCCTCCACGAGGCCAATTGCCGTACATCGACCTCTGCTGACACGCCCGCCTCCAGTACCCGACCATCAAGAATGCCCCCCTGCCCGCCGACGGCTCGGGCAGCGACAGCTTCTCCAACCTCTTCCTCTTCTCCCTCCTGGGCGGTGTGCCGCTCTACCTGTCGTGGAAGCTTGGCGGCGGCATCAAGACGACCATCTTCCTGGCTCTCTTGACCACCCTCCCCCTGCTTGGTGGCTTCTGGATCACCGCGTCCAGCATCTCCCCCCGCAAGAACGAGAAGGCCCGCTTCCCCGGCCGCCCCGTCGAGCACTACCTCACCTTCAAGAAGCCCGAGGACAAGGCCAAGTACAATGGCCGCAACAAGATCCCCATGGAGACCTTCCACGAGATGTACTTTGACGGCGAGGTCGACTTCAACGGCGACGCCCTCGAGGTCATGGAGTACCGCCACGACTGGGCCAACTTCCGCTTCACCATCAGCCTGATCAAGTTCTTCCTGACGGGCATGCTTCCCGAGGTCATCATGCACACTCGCTCTCAGGGTACGCCTCGTCCATCCTTCAACATCTGGCACGATGCTAACTTGACTGGGCAGACGAGGAGCAGGTCCGCGACCACTACGACCGCGGCGACGACTTCTACGCCTGGTTCCTCGGCCCGCGCATGATCTACACCTCGGGTATCATCGGCGACATCAACCGGGAGGAGACCCTGGAGGAGCTCCAGGACAACAAGCTCTCCGGCGTCTGCGAGAAGATCGCCCTCAAGGAGGGCGAGCGCATGCTCGACATTGGCTGCGGCTGGGGCACCCTGGCTCGCTTCGCCAGCGTCAACTACGGCGCCAAGGTCACCGGTATCACTCTGGGCCGCAACCAGACCGCCTGGGGCAACGGCGCCCTGCGCAAGGTCGGCATCCCCGAGGAGCAGAGCAAGATTCTGTGCATGGACTACCGCGACATCCCCGTGCCCGAGGGCCGCTATAACAAGATCACCTGCCTCGAGATGGCCGAGCACGTCGGTGTCCGCCACTTCGGCACCTTCCTCACGCAGGTCAACAACATGCTCGAGGACGACGGCACCTTCTTCCTCCAAATTGCCGGTCTGCGCAAGAGCTGGCAGTACGAGGACCTGGTCTGGGGTCTCTTCATGAACAAGTACATCTTCCCCGGCGCCGACGCCTCCACTCCCCTCGGCTTCTTCATCGACAGGCTCGAGGGCGCCGGCTTCGAGGTCAAGAGCGTCGACACCATTGGCGTGCACTACTCGGCCACCATCTGGCGGTGGTACCGCAACTGGATGGCCAACCAGGACAAGGTCGTGGCCAAGTACGGCAAGAGATGGTTCCGCGTAGGTTTCCCAGTTGCTCTCGTGCTCGTTTCCCTCTGCTAACCTGACGACAGATCTGGGAGTTCTTCCTCGCCTACTCGACCATCATCTCCCGCCAGGGCAGTGCCACCTGCTACCAGATTGTCCTTCACAAGAACATCAACTCGTACCACCGCGTCGAGGGCATCCCGACCCAGCACGGCCTCAGCGGCTCAACGGGCGCTATCAAGGCTGATCTGAAGGCGTGGGCCAAGGCCAACGCCACCAACTTCCCCAGCGTCCCCGCCAAATAAGCGTGCCTCGGGTGTGCAGTAAGACGTTTGAAGACGTGCTTTGGCTCGTTGCTGAGAAGCTTTGAGCTGGAGGTGTATGACGTAGCGTGGTGCGCCCGGGCTGGCGGATCACGAGGTGTTGCGGCGCTGGGCATGGAATCTGTTTCTATATGGATAGAGGACGGTGACTATGCTGCGGTCCAAAAAAGGAAGCCGTCTGGCTGGGACGGAGTCTGTGGTTTCAAAAATTAGACGCGAGCTTAGAGAATATAGTCTGAGTAATGATGGCGTGAGTAACAAACGGGCAGCACACCTGGACCAGGAGTGATGTGCGGACGTCCCAGTTCTTTTGATCATTTTGTAAGGGGAGCGGGTTGATATTCAACTCTTGCTTCCGAGTGCTCATCGACAGCTGAAGAACACTCTCCACTGTCGACTTGCCTCCTCGGCCAAAAGATCGAAGGACGACGTTGGCCTTTCTCTCAACCTGTGAGTTTGACACTCCTGGGCACCGGATCCGGGCCGCGTCCACCTCGAGCAGATACCATAATATCGTACATGCTCCTGACTGCCTGAGCTGGCATCTCTCCCACTACTCCTAGACCTTCTTCAAGAGCCCGGCCAAGGTCTGCCCGAGAGCTGATGTCTCTCTCGCGCCTCTAGAACTGCCACCTCCGGACCTCACCCTGTCCATCCCACCACCACTCTTTCCCGGAAAGAAGCTTATGATTAGCTGTCTACTCAAACCCCCTCCTTCCACCCAATCGGTATCAACGCCGCAGCCACATCCTCCACCCCCCTCTCCGTCGCCAGCAGGTTATACTGCGACGCCGCGTTCCTCGTGTCAAGCACCTCGACCCGCATGCCCAGGTTCCCAATTGCCCGCCTCGTGGCAGGACTCAGCGGCCGGATCTCGGGGCCCAGCCCCAGAATCAACAAATCTACTCGCAATCAGCCATCCGTCTCTCCACAAACAAAACAAATAACCTCGCAGACAGGGAAGTAGAAGATGATAAAACTCACCAGGCCTAGGCCAAAGCACCCCCAAAACAGCAAACCCCTCCTCCCCCAGCTCCCACTGCCCCTTCGCATTCACCAGCCTCCCCCCGTTCTTGGCAGCAACCTCCCACGGCCGCCAGCTAAACGCCTCGCCGCCCACCAGCAGCGCCCCGTCGCCGCCAGTGATCTGCACTCCCGAGTTGAGCGCGAACCCGTCCGCGAAGCACACGTCGACTGCCGTGGAAGGGGTGGGTGTGTTGGCGAGGACGTCGAGCTCGGCGAAGTCTGTCTTGGGGGGGTGGGAGGGGACTTGTTGGTTTTGGTTGTTGGTGCTGCTGCGGCGGGGGATTGGGGTGGTGGTGTGAAGGTTGTTTCTTTGGGGAGTTATCGGTGTTGGTGTTGTTGTTGTTACGGAGGTCGCCGGGCCGTGGCGTGGTGGTGGTGGTGCGTGGGAGGGGGTGGTCAAGAGTCTGATGGTTGTGCTTCTGCTGCTGGCGGAGCGCAGGGCGCGGGCGAGGCCGAGGCGGAGGGTTTGTGGGTTGGTCGCCATCGTGGGCTATTGGTTGTTGTGCGGATGAGCTGCTGTTGAATTAAGAGGATGCCGTGCACGGGAGAGTTGTTTGGGCTGAGAGGCCGTTCTGGCGTGGGCTGAGGGACGTGGAGGTGTTTGGGAGACTCGGAGCTCAAGCAATTGAAATTTAGGCGGAGCTCGACGTCATTGCAGGGGTTTTACTCTCTGCACGGCCACAAGGACGCAGCCAGCCAGGGGTTTCTCAGGGCGCAAACCACGACTCCATCGCCGTGTGAAGTCTCCGAGGCCGGACTCGGTTCAATGTACAGAATACCTGGTAGTGTATGGCAGTCCCATGCCGTGGACATCGAACATCTGCGGCAGGGTCGAGATCAACACACGACTGCTCCTCACACTGGCGAATACCGAGACACAACCTGGGCGCGACTCTTGCTTCAATTGCTCGCTCGACCGTGGCCGGTCGTCATTCGGCACTCATACCTCCCATCGCTGGATTCTCGCAGCGTCCCAGCCCCATGAAGCACGGCCTGAAGTCCATTTCCATTGAGAACCCCATCCCGGTAGAAAGCAGCCCTAAGA
>FTCU01001301.1_pt1 | contig 30807 bp, 19 predicted proteins | sample 1639521 | NCBI WGS metagenome assembly FTCU01 (sample SAMEA3914864, study PRJEB12502) | metagenome | biome: forest; material: soil | place: USA | collected 2012-03-12 | depth 0.3 m
CCCACATAATACCACCGGGTCGCCCCTGAAAATCTCACGACGAACCTCTCACAGTAGCACCGCGCTTTATCCTCTACAGAACTTCTGAAAAATATATTAGTTAGTCTCGATTCTAGTTTAGTTAAAGAGATTTAGTTAGATGATGTTCCTCGCCTTGATTCTTTTAACCGAACAATGTTAGTGTCAGAAAAATGAACAACGAAGAAAGGATCAAAATTGGTCTCCAACTCGGTGTCTCCCACTTGACGTGCAAGCACTCCACGCCTCTCACCCTACAGTTATGCGCACACACTCAGGAACACACACACTGAGCACATGCCACACATGACAAGAAGAACAACTTTTATTTCCATGCCTATGCCATCCAATCATAACCCATCAACTTCATGACAAATACAGCCAAAACCCAGGTATCAAATGCTCGCTTTCCTTTGCCATCCCAGTCCCACCATCATCAAGTACATACAGAGTATCCCATCCACCTAGCCACTCCAACCTAGCCGTTCCCTGACTGATCTGACCCTCAATACCCAAAAAAACCAGCCAAATCAGGACCCATTATTCCCCCAAGGCACCCACCCCCTCCCCCTCCCCTCCACCGGCCTCGCCGTCATAGTCGGCGTACCCTCATCCATCTCAACATCCCCATCCTCCCCTCCAAACCCGCCACCATGGTACTTCTCACCCACCACCCCCTCCTCCTTCCCAACAACCCCATCCCTCTCACCATCATCCGACGTAAAGCTACTCGCATCCGACATCTCCACATCCCCACCCACCCCTCCTCTGCCACCACCACCAACCCGACTCGTCTCAAACACCGAATCCCGACTACAGTTCGACTCGACGCTCGGCGTGGGCGGTTCGGCGTCCACACTAGCACCCATGTTCATGTCCATCAGCATGCTGCTCATCCGCATGCCCATGCCGCCGCCCATGTGGCGGAACATGGACATGGAGAGGGCCGTGGGTAGGGTGGCGGTTGTGGGCTCGGGGCTGAGGTGGCGGACACTGCTGCTGCAGGAGTCGGGGGTGGAGTGGCGGGTGGGCAGAAGGGAGGAGGGGATGGGAGTGAGTTCGCGGGCGTGGCGGTCTTGTTCCATTTCTGGATGGGGCTGGGGTGCTGGGGGTTGGGAGGCTGCTGCTGGCCGGGTTGGCGGGGTGGGCAGACCTAGGAGGGGGACTTGGGTTGTTTGTTGGGTGGTTGTTGCTGCTGCGGCTGCGGCGGCGGCGGCGACTGCTTTGGCGAGCTGGGCTTGTTGGTTGCGGGTGCGTGGTCGGGGGGCGGGCATGCCGAGGACGGGCACGGAGGCGGGAATTTCTTTTTTGGTTGGTGTTGTGGATGCCGCCGGCTCGAAGATGGCCGTCGCAGGAGTGGTGGTGTCCGCGGCGGCCTCCTCGGCCTCCTCGTCTTGCCCGATGGTCCACACCCAGCGGCGCTTCTTTTCGCGCCGCTTGCCGCCTCGTTTTCGGATGCCGCCGCCGGTCGGCGAGAGGGTCATGGGCGTGGAGGCGTGCATGTTGGCCATGCGGCGGCGCATCTCTTCAAAGGGCCCCGGGGTTTGCCCGCCGTCGCGCGTGGTGTCGCAGCTGGCGGCGTCGGCCATGGCCTGGTCGAGCAGGTTGTCACCGTCGTCCTCGGACGCGATGGACGGCGAGATGGGCGTGGCGTCCTCGGAGAGGAGGTCGATGTGCGATCGGGTGTATCTCCATGTGGTGATTTCCTGTGTGAGTGGGCTGTTGTAGGCCACGCGGCGGGCGGCCTTTTCTTGTAGACGGAGGGACTGCCGCCTGGGAGACTCGGGAGATATTGTGCTGAGCGGCGGGAGCGGCGAGTTGCGGAGAATGCTGCGTAGGCTGCGCGGGTGAGTGTAGGGCAGCTCCTTTCCTCCCACGGGCATCGCTGTCCGTCTCCTGGGCTGCTGGACGACCGCCGGCACCGGGTTTTTAGTACCTGGGGGGATGGCGGTCGCCAGGGTGGTTGCCGTGTCAAAGGTAAAGACTTGGGCGCCGTTCTGCTCTGGCGGCTGGGCCGAGAGAGGCGGCGTTGCCGTCATGGCTGCGCTCGGGAAGGCGATGTGCTTGATGACGGCCGGGGATAGCGGTTGCGCGGTGACGGGCGTCTCCAAGTAAGGGCCCAGGTAGGGCGTGTGCGTGCTCTGGGCTGCGGGAAGGGCATCGTGTGTCTGGAGACGCAGCACCGGCCGGCGGCCCAGGATGGCGGTGGGCGGGGTTTCGTGCTGCGGTGTCGAGCGCTCGACGGCGGTGGCGTAGACATTGGAGAGGGTGTTGAAGGCCGTAGGCGACTTGACGTCGACGGCGGCGGCGACACATCGCGAGGTCCGGCCACTGCTGCCGTTGGCGATGGCCTTGATCTGGAGAGACAGCCGCGGCCGCTTCGGCGGACTCTGGGGAGATGTCGCCATGTTGGTCACTCGAGTTTAAGATTGACAAAGATTAAAATAGAGCAGCCGCCTGTGAGTTCCCTGAGCCAGCTACTACAGTAGGAAGGAAGGCAGGCGAGCAGTCGACGGGAGGAGGAGGAGTCGACCTCGCGGGTGGCCCAACAGACAAAATGGTGATCCAAGAGGGCGGGAGAGGGGGGATCGCAGTGGGAAGGGAGGGCGGCGGCTATCTGCCCAGCGTTATATGTGAGCGGAGGACGGAGTTGGTTTTGTCGGGGGTTTACTGTGCTCGCTGGCGGCTAACAGGGCAGCAGGGCAGCAGGGCAGCAGGGCAGCAGGGCAGGGCGGTCGGGTGGCATGCGATGGCATGGGATGGGTCGGGGCAGATAAAGCAGGGGACTCGAATGGGACGACCACAACAAGCGCCAGACCCCTTCGGACGATGGCCGCAATCCCTCTGCAAGCCCCCAGCACACAGTACGGGGAATGGCCAGAATAAACGCCATCAGTGCCAGCCGAGCCAGCAGCGCCATCAGTCAGCCGGCGGGAACTGTGCCCTTTGGGGGCAAACCGTCCCTTTTCCACGGCCCCACGAATCCACGGGGTGTGACGAGGGCGCTCCCTCACAGTAGTGCACCTCGAGGGCTGCAGGGCAGCAGGGTGGGCCCTCAAGGATCCCCGCCCGCCAGGTGCGATTGGCCGAGTTGGGCGCTTGCGCCTGCACGCTGCATAAAATGTGCTGGCGGCAGCCAACCAGAAGCAAGCAAAGGCATCCTGCTCCTTCTCGCACGAAGTCACATCGCGTCTATTTCGCCAAGTCGATTTTAGCAGCCCCGATTTGGCAGGACCGGGCCCACTGTGTCTCCACTGGGCACGCTAACAGGCGCGATCCTTGGGGCTCCTTTTTGTTGCCCCGTCTGTTCGCAACAAATGGGCCCTTCACACCGTGCAAGACTGCAATCCTCGGGCACCGAGGCGAGCAATCCGCGCTGTTTGTTGGGCAGTCGGGCAGTCGGTCAGGTTGGCTCCTCTCATGACCAACTGAAAGGATTCCAGTGGCGTTCTAGAAGGATTCAGTGTCACCTCTGACGAAATTTTCTCTTCTTCCTTTTGTCAAGCCCCGTCTGACGGGCGTCGTCCCAACCGGCTCGACCCGATCGACAGGTCGTTCAGCCGCTCATCAGACAGTCCCAAGCAACGAATTAAGGTCGGGTCTCCCGCAGACAAACCATGCCACCTCGCCGCCGGCCCTTCCCACTGTGGCCTGGCCCCAACGGCGAGTCGATGAGCGGTGTGCGGAGGACCTACGAGGCCAGGAGCCACTCCGTAAGCAGGATCCAACCGGCTCGGAAATTGTGAGCCAGCGTCGCGGGTCGGTCGCACTGCGTTGTTGACCGGGCGTCGATGCCACGCCATGCCGGGTTTCACTGAACCCGCGGGACGAACCTTGGTTGTCGTGGAAAATCTGGACATGGGCGGCCGAAAATAGGTCCAAACGAAACTGATCTGCGGAGCCGGGCCCAACCGGTTCGGCAAGCCAGGTTACATGCGACGACGGAGCCCTCGACTCCCGATGCATCGGTGCCGCTCAACGAGACATGGCAATCATCCATGGGCAAAAAATAGGAACGTCGGGTGTGGCATCGGTGAGTGTTTGCCATGTGCCAACAGCACAGAAATGGCCCAACGGTGGACGAAAGAGTATCATTGTTGGGACTGGAAAAGGCTCGAGGACGGCCCACCAAAGAGAGCAGCGGTCCCAGTGGAGTCTGGAACCCCAGTTCGGCCCCAGGTTTTGCACGGGCTCCGCAGTTCGGTCGGTTTGTTCGGCTAAAAATAGCATCCGTCATCGCGACCACCAACACAGACCACGTCTCCACGACACGGCGAGCATCTCAGACTCGTAAACAAAACACCAAAATTGGCCCGGCAATGCCTGGATGACGCGGAAATGGAGTCCGTCGTCACCAGGAAGACGCCGCGCCGTCGCGACACCCGCGTGATCCTCCACTTTGTACAGCCTCCCTCCTGAGCCTCTTCTGCCTTCACCCCAGCTCCCTGTCTGAATCCACCCCGCCGACCATCGAAACTCTCCGTCTGACATGATGAGTTGTGCTTTGCTAGGACCTGGACTGTTTCTACGCCCAGGCATGTAGCTCCGCTCCAAGTTGGTCCGCGGTCGATCCGTCGCTTATCCCTGCTCCAGTGCGTCGAAAACCGCCAGCCGTCGCTCAGGGCGTTGCCCCTGGGCATCAAGCAGAAGGGCATCCTTGCCACCTGCAACTACGTGGCCCGCCGCCGTGGCGTCAAGAAGCTGATGCCCATCGCCGAGGCAAGGAAGCTCTGCCCAGACCTTGTGCTTGCCGACGGCGAGGACCTGTCCCCGTTCCGCGACGTGTCTAAGCGGCTGTATGCCCTGCTCCGATCTTACTCGTGGAACCGCAAAGCGGAGCGACTAGGTCTCGATGAGGTGTTTCTCGATGTCACTGACATTGTCTCGTACAATGTCGAGCTCCTGAACCGGAACGCCCTGCAGCAGTCCTATTTTTGTCTCTCCCGCGAAGACCCGGAGCTAGGCTTCGAGTACGATGCCACTTCCTTTGCCGGTTGTGTCTATGGCAATGACGACGCTGGATCTGACGAGGATGCCCCGCACACGCGGTGGCGGCTCTTGGTGGCTTCCCACCTTGCCCGATACCTCCGGCTGAAGATCGAGGACGAAGGGTACACCACAGCTTCCGGCATCTCCACCAACAAGCTCCTGGCCAAACTGGTGGGCGACAAGAACAAGCCACGGAACCAGACCACCCTCCTCGCCCTTCGCGAAGAAGACGTCTTGGCCTTCATGGACCCGCACAGCCTCCGCAAAGTCCCGGGGATAGGCTTCAGAACCACCAGCATCCTCGAAGGCTTCGTCCTCAACCAACCGCCCGACCCCGACCCCTACACCGCCGACAGCTCCACCACCGTCGGCGAGGTGCGCACCCACCCCGGCATCTCGCCAACAACCCTCTCCCACCTCCTTTCCGGCCCGGGCGCCGAAAAGAACATCGGCCCCAAAATCTGGTCCCTCCTGCACGGCATCGACGACACCCCCGTCAAACCCGCCCGCGACATCCCTGCCCAGATCAGCATCGAGGACTCGTACAAGGCCCCCGGCCTCACCACCCCCTCCGAAATAGCCCACCACCTCCACTTACTAACCGCCTCCCTGCTCCGCCGCATGCACATCGACCTCGTCGACCCACACACCGACAACACTCACGTCAAGTGGCTTGCCCACCCCAAAACCCTCCGCCTCACCACCCGCCCCACTCTTGACCTAACAGCACCAACCCCAACCCATTACTCATCCAACCGCACCTCCCGCAGCTGTCCCCTCCCATCCTTCGTCTTTGTCACAGACCCCGCAGCAGCCGCAACAACAGAGATAACGGCCCGGCGACTGGTAGAGGAGACCCTGCTGCCGCTGTTTACCAAACTCCATCCTGCTCCAAGCAAGCTCGACATTGGTTTGATGAATGTTTGCGTGACGAATATGGATGCGGTGGAAACCGGCGGGAGAAATATCGGGGATATGTTTCGGTTTGGGGTTGGTCATCGGGAAGGACCGAGGACGGCAGGGTGGGGTGGTGGTGTTGGTGGTGGTGAAGGTGAGGGTGAAAGAGAGGGAGAGGGAGAGGAGGGACTAGGAGGAGGAGAGGAAGAAGCGGAGGCTTGGGAGGATGAGGAAGGAGAAGATGAAGAGTGGGATCACGACGACGCCCAACAGGAGGAGGAGGCGGAGAGGTGTCGGTTGTGTGATCGGCTTGTGCCCCGCTTTGCGGTGCTGGCTCATGAGCGGTACCATAGTCTGGAAGAGGGGTGAGTGAGGGTCATCTAACTCGAAGGAGATGAGCGTGAGAAGTAGCAGGCGGATGAACCCAACTGAGACTCCAGCATGAGCACTGAACCACGTTGTTGAAACGGTCATTATACTGTATATCGAATCTTGTTCATCGATGCTCGTCTGGTACATCTGGGCGAAGATGAAAGCAGTACTGACAGGAAACAAGCCAAGTTGATATGATACGCTGCCCCTAGAAGCCAGACAGTAAAGTCGACCGAGTTCATAAACACTGTGATTCTCCGTCCATATGCCCATTTTTCGGTCCCCGCGTGTGTCCAAGCGACTCAACACCAGATGGATGTGTGTCCCATCTCCACCGCAAACACAACCCTTTACTCCATACCCAAGGAAGAACGGCCTTGCCTCTCCTAGAATGCTACCTCATATTGTCGTCGCTAAATTCTCACGCCTCCTTGCTCCCGTCCGTTCCCGACCCTGGTCGTCATGTTATTCAAAATCGTCTCTTGCTTGCTACGGTCCGCGGCGTGATTAGGGTATTTCCCCTCCGTGTACTGGGGCGCCGCATCCGCCCAAGCGCATTATGTAACGTATTATCTCGCCGGCGTTGTCGACTGGCGGAGTGCGTCGCAGCCGGTTCGCTGCCAGTCGATGCGGGCTGGCGGCGCTCTTACGCGACCGCAACGGGGTTCTGAGACACAAAAGTCCCTCCGTGGAGGAGGAACACCTCCCTCAGCCTCTGGTTCTGCGCGACCAGGGTCTGGACCCAGTCCGCCGTCACGCCCAGCGCAATCGACTTGCTGTATCCGCCGACGGCGAGGCCCGGGACGAGGGTGTCGAGCATCTGGTAGCCGTCTTTGATGACGTTTCGCCGCTTTTGTTCGCTCGCGATGTGGTTGTTCCGCTTTTGGTCGTCCGTAAGGTTGGCCCTCGCACCTTTACGGCTGGCGCTTTCCTTGTTGCCTTTGCTGCGCTTCCCTCCCGTCGCCGCTGCGGCCTCGGCCTCGGGGCTGGGGGTTTTGGGCACCTTGCGCCTCCTGGTTTCGGCCGGTTTCGGGTCTTCCACGGCCCTTGCCTCACCGGCCCTGCTACTCTTTCTCCTCTTCGTTGGCGGTGGGGACTCGTCATTTGCCGAATCCTTTGATGGCGGGAGACGGTAGGTTGCCGGTCCGGGTTGGCTGAAGGAAGCGGCCGAGCTCCCATTGATTGCGTCCGCGGCATGCGGCGCCCACGAGGTGGGGCTCGGGGCCCGGGTGGGTGCTGCGCTGTCGTTCCTCTGCAGACAGCCCAGGGTGGCAAGTTGGTCGGCTATCATGGCGTCGGAGGTTTCGTTTTGGGACCGAGGGACAAAATTAAGACGGTTGAAGCCCGGATCCGAGCCGAATTGCACTTCGGTCGGCATCGGGCGCGACTGTCGATTGTGGGGTCCGGCACCGGCGGAGGCGTTGAAAGTTCTGCCGTCGAGGGCGGCCGGGGACTCTTGGTCTGATGAATGCTCGTCTGGCGAAAAGCGGTCCGACGAGAGCTCGTCCGGCGGGAGCTGGCCTTGCGGGTATTGGCCTGACTGGAAGTGGCCGGAGGAGAAATGGCCTGGCGGGTAGTGGTTCGGCGGGTAGTGGTTTGGCGGGAAGTGATTTGGCGGGACTGGGCCCTCAGGAAGCTGCGAGTCTGAGAACTGGGTTGTTGGGTATTGGCTACTGAAGTGGGCCGGAGGCATGACGACTTGGTGTCGGGCAGGCACCATAGTGTGGTGAGAGTTCATCATCGGAGCCCCTTGCTGGCTGAAGCCCATTCCAAACTGAAGACCGCCGCCGTATGCGAGGGCGCCTGGGGCGGGAAAGCAGTCGGCCTGGGGCGGCACCGCAAAGCCGACGTTATAGTCCTGGAACGGAAGTGCCTGGTTGGCCGAGGCGGAGGTTATCGGGTTTGACGGGCCCCCAACAGACGGCCATACGAAGCGGTCCTCCAAGCCGTCGATGGTCTCGGCGGGATTTCCATACGATACGTTGTGGCCAACGACCTCGGGCGGCAGACGCCAATTCTCGGTGACAAACCCACCCAGCTCCTCGACCAAGCGGCCGCGGCCCCTGCCGTTGACGGTCTTGAAGAATTTGCTTAGGAGCTGCCGCTCGTCGTAGTCGAGGAGTTCGTTACCGCCTGGCGCCGGAGGGTCCTCGAGGTCAAAGTCCTGTCGGTGGCTGAGGTCGACTGGTGCAGAAGAACTAGGTCAGCGGGAGGGGTTCTGCGGACAGGCAAGCAGTATACGAGACGCACATCCGAACGCGACAACACGCTGTGGCGGTGCCATCCTGTGTTGAGGCGGGGCCATTCTGTCGCCTGCACAAGCTCCCACAGCAGCCGAAGGCGAGAAGCGGGGAATCACTGCCGTCGCGCAGTCCGCAGCCATGAAGAAGGCGGACACGCCCCTCGGGAGGAGAACGGTTTATGGTGGATGGGCGTAGGCGCAGGTGGCAGGAAGCTGCGGGAGGTTGCAAGAGGCTGCAGGAGGTTGCCGGCAGTTGGAGCGTCTGCCGTATGCGTGTGTGCGTGTGTGGCGTGTGTGGGCGAGTGCGAAGCGGATATGGCCGCGAATATCGGGGATGTGCGGCCGAGATGAAAATGAGCGTTGTGGGCTTGTGGGGTTCGAAATTAAGATAAATTCATAAAAGACAGACCCAGCAGATGCCTGGCGTTAGTTGCGTATCCTAGGTATGCTCGTTAGATGTCGTGGTGTCGATGCGATTTATGGTGTTGTTGCTTTCCCGTTTCCTGGAAGTGGTCGCTTGGGAGGAGAGGCAGGCAGGTGCAAGGCGGGGACCACATGTCAGAAATGGAACTCGACGACTGATGAAGAACGACGGCTGGAACGGCGTCGGAGAGAAGCGTCCGTGCGCTGGCTTATCCACCTCGTCTCTCAGGCCAGAGGGCGCTAGCTCACAGGAACAAGGGGGCCACATGGATATGCGGGGTTGAGACTATGGGGGCGGGCCAGGGTTCGACTTGTTCCTCCATCGTCCTCGAGCCTTTTCCGACGCCTTCCGATGGTGTGTGTCCGGGAGAGAGAGAGGAAACTGAAGACGTGCTCGATGAGTGGCTGGTCAAGTCTGCACGCACCCTCATGCCGCCAACCATGTGCGTTGATGAAACCCAGAGCCCGCCAACTCATCCATCAGCATCCATGAGATGACAGGCTCCCCGGGGCCACGGGGCAGGCCTGAGTCTGATGACACCGGACCGCGCCGGGTTACGGATGGATGCAGTATCGGATATCTGCGACGGTCCGATGTCTGGCGGTACTAGTTATTAGCTTACCTATGACGCAAAGGAGACATGCAGCAAACCGAGCAGAACCAGGCGGCATTTGCTCCAGGTTTCCAGTTCGACCGATGCAACGCCGGCGACGAGTTGGGACGCACACGACGGCAGCTTGACTCTGTAACGTTAGTGCCAAGGCAGGTACGGCAAGATGTAATTACATAACGTCAACTTGGTGGCTTTTGTGGAGCCAGCTTCGACTTTGCCGAGATCTGGATTTTCACATGCCTCGACATGTCGCCCAGAACAAGCACACCCACCAGCCGATCCTGGATGGCGCTGCCCCGCCGACAGGGGTTTTGACGAGCCTTGGAGGGCGAGACTAGGCGAGAGGGCTGGCGGGACTCCTCCACAATATTATGCGGCTGCAGCCTGCCCCGGTTGGTGATGGGAATTGTTGCGGGAGGGTGCCAGGGGTGGTCGGGAGGTCCAGGAAGCTCTCCGGACGCCCAGGAAGCCCAGGAAGCCCAGGAAGACCAGGAAGAACAGGAAGACCAGCGAAGCCCAGAATAGGCATTCCAGGGCGTCGAGGCAGACCCAAGAAGCCCCTTCTCGGATGTGCGCATTATCAAGGGGGGACGCCACTGGAGAAGCTTCCTCTCTGGTGTCGGTGACGGTTTGAACGGTAGGTCAGCTCCGGGGCGAAGGGGGGTGGCTGGACGCCTCCCCGAGATCGCGGCCGGGGCCATTTGACGTTGGCGTTTCTGACTGGGTTTCTCTGGAGTCGACCCAGGGTCGCCAGGCTGCCATGCTGCAGCCAGGAACTTGACGCGGGTGTCGAGAACACAAATTGCATGGCGTTTTGTCCGTGCGCTGTGTAAAAACCTGCTGACCAGCCAAGAGGGTCTCGTCTGCGCCAATCCGCGCCAATCCGCGCCCATCATCACTACCGAACCACACCCAGGTCGAGTGTGGGAGTGCAGCGTGCATGGCGCAGGAGTTGCACTTTGGGAAACTGGTCAGTGCCTGAAGATCTCCACTGAGGTGTGGAAACGCAGCTCGCCCAGCTCCTTCAACCCACAACCAACGGCGAGAACCCCACAACATCGGCAAAGCGAGAGCCAAGCCGAGTCCAAGGTCAAGCTCCCCTCGCTCCCGCATCGGCATCAGCGGGATTGCAGAGCCCCTGGTTCGCTGCTGCGACGGCCAGCTGGGGAAGGGCAGGGCAGAATGCAACATCCAATCCACGCCAGGAACAGGCGAGGCCCACTTGGCGGTTTTATTTGGGAATTTTAGAGCCGAGAGCCCGCCGAGGCAAGTGTTGCAGGCCTGCGCAGTAATTACTAGCGGCGGGCCACACGCTGTAATGCGCTAGCACGCAGCTCCGAGTGTTTCAACTGACCCGCGTCTCTCGAGGCGTCCCGAGGCTGACTGTGACATTGACAGTTCCTCATCAACCTCAACGTCACCACCCACATCTCTACTACTAGTGTGCATATTCAGACATCGCGCATGGCATGAAACACCCTGTCCGCCCCCCCCTACACAACTTTTTGGATATTTCCCCCAGTCACGCCCGCGTCACTCCCACACCACACCCATGGCTGCTCACGCTGGCCAGGTTTGAAAGGGCCCCCTGTCGAGCCGGTAGTTATTTGGCGACAGACCAATTTTCCGATAAATCGCCTGGAAGAGTCGAGAAGCTGAGCCTCCATCCTGGAAGGCTTGCCCTGGAAACCTGGAACCCGGAAGCTGGAACTTGGACATCGACACCACCACGACACGACAGCCTCGCCCCCATGGCTTCCTCCTCCCCTCTGATCGTGCCGGCCCTGTCACCGCCTCAAAAATGGGATAGCGCCATCCCCCCGATGCTCCGCCCGATGGCGCGAGCGTACGGGCTGGGCTACCTCTCTGCCGTCGGACCCAGGCTGGTGACCCTGCTCATCCAACACGTCGTCCGTCGCCGCCTCAACAACAACAAGAAAAAGCAGGCCACCACGGCACGCGACACGCAGAGCGGAGACGGAGAGTCGTTTCAAGCGGCACTTGGACGCATCCTCCGGGGTGGCCTCGACTGGCGCCGCTTCCCCACCTTCTGTGCCGTCCTCGTTGGGGTCACCACCTTGCTCGAGGTATGTCTGATGTCCCCGAATATAGCCCGGCTGCTCCGTATTCCGCGTTCCGTGCTGTGTCCCACCCCGCTCCCCCGGTCACACATGGACTGGACCTGCTTCTTGCGTGACCACGCCTGCATGGTCCTACATGACACTAACACCATCAACCTTGCTCTCAGGGCCCCTTGACCGCCATCTTCGACCGATACGGCAAGAATATCTCCGACATTGCCCGGCGCAGGTAAACCTCCCCTTTCGTTGCCCCTGTTTGGAGGTGCGGGGGTGCGTGTGTGTGTGTGGGTTGCATAATCTGATCTGCCCTAAACAGGCTCTCCCGGTGGCTGGCTAGCTTCGTTGCCGCGTGGCTGAGCCTCCGCCTCCTCCAGTCCAAACAGACTCCCGGTTTCACCGATGTGGTGCCCGAGACGGAGCCGGAGCCGGCGTCCGGCTCCAAGTCCGGCTCCGGCCCCGGCTCCGTCGGACACGGACGCCCCGCCCAGACCATCCGGTATGCAGGGCGCACGCTCGACCTGACCCTCTTCGCCGTGACGCGTGCCCTCGACGTCATTGTCGGCGAGCTCTGGCACCGCCGCAAGCTCCGCCGCCAGGCCGCGAAGCAATGGACCCGCCTCGAGTCCTCCATCGGCGCTCTCGCGGACCCCGCCGTGTTCGCCATGTCGAGCGGCCTCGTCATGTGGACGTGGTTCTACCGCCCGGAGCGCCTCCCGCGCGCCTACAACAAGTGGATCGGCACCGCCGCCGCCGTCGACGCCCGCCTCATCAGCGCCCTCCAGCGCTGTCGCGACGGCACCCTCGTTTACGGCCAGGACACAGGCCAGGCAAACCTCCTCGGCGGCATGTGCGACGACTACCGCTGGCCGCGCGCCTGGGGCGACCCGGCCCGCTCCATCCCCTTCCCCTGCGAGATGGTGCACATGGGCAGCGGCCCGTCCTGCGAGCGCCACGCCGCCTCCCGCTTCCTCCGCTCCTTCCGCTGGGCCCTAGCCACCCACCTCCCCCTCGCGCTCGCCATGGCCGCCCGCAAGGGCAAGCTCCCGACCCCGCGCTCCCTCGCGCGCACCGCCGCGTCCGCGGCCCGCTCCTCCGCCTTCCTCGCGGCCTTCATCGCCCTCTTCTACTACGGCGTCTGCCTCGCGCGCACCCGCCTTGGCCCGCGCCTGCTCGGCGGCCACCCCGCGGCGCGCCAGCGCATCGACGGCGGCGTGTGCGTCGGCGCCGGGTGCGCGCTATGCGGCTGGAGCCTGCTGCTCGAGGCGCCGCACCGGAGGGGCGAGGTCGCGCTGTTTGTCGTGCCGCGCGCGCTCGCCACGCTGCTCCCGCGGCGGTACCCGTGGGAGTGTCAGTGGCGCGAGACACTGGCGTTTGCGGCTAGCACGGCGGTGGTGTTGACTTGTCTGAGGGAGAATAGGGGACGGGTGAGGGGGGTGATGGGCGGGATTTTGGAAAAGGTTTTTACTAAATAAATTTGGATATGTGCCGGGACTGTGTCTGTGTCTTTGTGCTGCAGCCCAGGATGGTACTGTTACATGCTCAATCTAATTGGTAATGTTTTTGATAGGTCTTTTCTTCTTTTCTGCTTCTCTTTCTTCTTTTTTCCCATGTCTCTCTTGCTTCTTCTTTTTCTTGGATAGACCATATGTCTGGATACCCACGGTGGTCTCCTGCGGCGGTTTTGTTGCATACCTATCGAGGTTATTGTGTAATTGGGGTTGGACAGCATGGATCGGTGCATTGAGGATGGATGGCATGGCATGCATGGGCGGTGGGGGAGGGGAACGGGGGCACACATGTGTACAACATCCGGCAAACAGCTAGACTTGTGTCGCATCTCACCAATGTATCATCTGAAAGATACAAAGTAGCAGCCTTTCGGGTGTTGATCTGGCCGGTATGAAATCGGGCATGGTGTTCAGACGTTGAACGACTTGACCCTTGTTCAAGAGTCTGATGTTGGTGTTGATATCCGGAACAGCTCTGGTTTCATGACCGCGCTACGGCCACCTCGGCGATGTGTCAGGCAACAACAAAACATGTCAACGGAGAGAAACTCAAATCATCATCCCATCTTATCGGGAAGCCCACGTGGAGTTGCGTGTCAAGTCCATGTGGAATCATGGTAGGCGTAAGTTCATGTGGAACAAAGTGTCCTGTCAAACCCCAACGCCAAACATGTCATCCCAAACATCGATCATACTGTACACCCAGCCCCATCGTCTGGACCTATCCCACCGCCAACAGGAAAAACAGTAAAACAGAAACCGAAAAAAAGTTACAGCTTCGCCTCCGTGCTCTCCCTCTTGCCCAGCCCCTCACTCAACGGAACCCTCTCCCACCAGAACCGACACGCCTCTTTCTCCAGCTCACTCAGCTCCGCAGACAGAGCCGGCGTGCCCCTGGACCTCCCACCGCCCATCTCGTCATTCCCCTCCCCAAACACCATGACCCTCCCGCTCCCAGCGGGCGCCGCCCCCTTCCCAGACACGCCAAAAGGCGACACAAACCGCGACCACCTCACCGGCGCACCGACCTCCCCGTAGTTGCTCGGATTCGGGTCCCCGTCCTTGGAGACCACAAACCGGACCCACCGGGCGTGCATCTCGCGCGAGACGTCCACCAGCCCCGGCATCTCGCCAATCTCCTCCATGTCGTGCGCCACGACGGGCGCCTCGTCGCCGTGGTTCGCCGTGCCGAACGCCGCCGTCGCCGCGTAACGGTACACGTACACGTGGCCCCCCGGCACGGCCGGCGACTGCGACATGTAGTGGGCCGTCTGCAGCACGGGGCAGATGTAGGCGTACTGCGCGTAGGCCGCGTCCAGGCGCGCCCACTGCTTGCCCATGCCGCGCGGGACCGACTTGTATGGGCTGTTGGGCTTGGAGGGGTCCGGGTAGAGGGTCTCGAGCTGGTCGAGGTCGCGCGGGGTGAGGGAGGGGATGAGGTTTTGGAAGAAGGCGCGGAAGGCGGCCGGGGTGCTGGCCTTGCGCGGGATGAAGACTGTGCCTTCGTTGGTGTTGTATCCCGTCAGGATGGGGATGGGGAGGTGGCGGTCGGCGGCGAGCCACGAGCTGATCGGGAGGTTGGGGATGAGCGGGTCCGTCTCCCCGAGGCTGGAGGGGGCAAGCGTGTTGGGGCCGTCGATGACGGGCTGGAAGGGCCAGGTCACGCTGTCGACGTACTTGTCCCAGACGACCTTGGAGGCGTGGGCGATGACCTCGAGTGGGAGCTTGCGCAGTTCGGAAAAGATATCGGCCTCCGGGACGCCGTCGACACCGGCGGCGATGAGGAACTCGCGGAATTGGATGAGATGGCGCGAGTGGGTCGGGTAGAAGACGGCGCGGGCCGTGGTGGCGCCGGATTCGAGGATGGCCTTGGCGAAGGGGGCCTTGTCCGGGGTCTTGGAGTAGTACATGATGTGGTGGCCGATGGAGTGGGCGCCAGCGCTGAGGCCCATGACGGTCACGTTCTTGGGGTCACCGCCAAAGGTTTCGATGTTGGCCTGCACCCACTCCAGCAGCATCTGCTGGTCTCGCAGGCCCAGGTTCAGCAGCCCCTCGCGGGCCGTCACCTCGGACGGCAGGAAGCCGAGGGCGCCGACACGGTAGTTGAAGTTAACAGCCACCATGGGAGCGTCGGCCCAGGCGATAAAGGTGGCCATGTTGCGCTCGGTGCCGTGGCCAGTGTTAAAGCCACCGCCGTGGACGTAGACGATGACGGGCAGGTGTGCTTTCGTTTTTGGCCTATCCTCGGCGGCCGTCTTCTCATAGCCGTTCCGGTCGACCAGGCCGGCCGGCCGGTAGATGTTGGCGTTCAGGCAGTTCTCGCTCATGTTGCGGCGCACCTCGCCGTTGGACGGGCAGATCTGGCCCCATTCCACGGCGTCAAAGACCTTGGTGGACTCTGGCAGCGGCTGCGGCGGACGGAAGCGGTTCGGGCCGCCCGTGTCCTGGGCGTAGGGCACGCCGCGGAAGGCCTCGACCGCCTTGGGGAAGCGCTCCGAGGCGAGCAGCGTGGCGCCCATGTAGGTGCCCTGGGGTAGGACGACGGCCGGGTCGGGCGGCGCGGGCACGGCCCCGGCGTCTGGCTTGTTTGGTGCGGGCATCTCTGTTGCTTCTGGCACTGCTGTGGTTGATGATGTTGTTGTGACTTCCGGTCCCGTCTTGTCGTCGTCGACAACCCCCGGTAGCACTGGCTTGTGCTTGCTCTCGTCCACCGGCCAGCCCGTCTGCACCTGCACCCGCGGTCCGGTTCCCAGGTCAGATCCAGAAAGATAGAACCACAGCAGCAGCAGGATGGCAACTGCTGGGAGCCAGCGCGAGGCCAGCGCCGTCCGGCGGCCCCGGCGCTTTAACTGGGGCACGCAGCACATCGAATGGGTGGAGAGGGTCGGTTGCGCATCGGCCGCATGGGGTATAGTTGATGGATGGGGTTGGCGGAATTGACCGCCCGTCGTCTCCAGAGTGCGGAGAGACCCCTTGGCGGTGCCTCAGTGCTCTGCTTTGCTCGGCTATAATCTGCCGTCGCTGGCCATATTGCACGGGGCAGTGGCAGGATCCAGTGCTGCAGCGAGTGGCATTCGTGTCCCGCGCGTCGGAATCCCCGAGTGGTTAACGGTATCCGGCAGAGAGAGAGGCAGGAGGCCGACGACGGGGATCGTGGAGCGGGTGAGGGAAAGATGATAAATATAAATAAAATAAAAACGAGTTCGCGCCGGGGCAGATATCGTGTACTACTAATAGGGGCGGGCGGCACAGCATCCCAGCCCGAGGCTTGAGAGATTCTCGGGGCAGGCAGCGCAGGCACTGGAGCCCGTAAAAACCATCCGACAATCCGTGCGCAGGTCCGCTGCGGTCTGGATCCATGTCTTGGCTTCACCATTAAGCACTTATCACTGGCGGCAAGCCGCGGGCGGTGCCAAGGAACAGGCATGGGCTGGTGGTTGCACGCGCGAGCCCTGTGGATGGTAGGACAGACAGGAAGTGGGAATCAAAGCTGGGCCCAACGGGATTGAATTCACTGTTCTATACCGTGTGTTCTGGAAGGACAAAGGGCTGGCCAAGTGTGACTCTGGGTTGAGTGTATTCTGGAATTAATCTGTGCGGAATACGGGATCAGATGGGATGGCAGGGAAGCGCAAAGAACCCTCCGATGCCGATAGTCAATCTCGGAGAATGGCAATATGCACCGCCAGGGGCGTCTCACAGCCCAAGACAAACACGCAAAAACTATCTCGATGCATTCTCAACTCCCAAAGGACGAACGATGCATGCCCAGCTCTCCCGAAGCCGCCTACCACAGTACAAAAACACTAACACCATGCCATGTTGCCTCCTCCTCGGCCAGAATACCAAACAATGGGAAAATACCCGATAAAAACGAGGGCGCCATATCCGTTATGTGCCTGGTCCGCCCCTGGATCCAAGCACCCCCTCCGCCCTGCCCCCTAAATAGATATTGTACCGACGACAACGAAACAACATAATCACCCAACAGCCACACCAAGGAAGGAGAAGAAGGGCAAAATGAGGAAAGAATCCACCCCTAACCACTCACCACCTAAACCACAACCTTACCACTCTCCCTCATCTCCCTCTCCCCTTTCTCCTTCTCCCTCTTAGCCCTTTGCCGCTCCGCCCACAGCCGGCTCAGACCGCGCGACCGTTCCGCCGCTGCCTCGCGCGCCGCCCGCGTCGCCGCCTCGCGCTCCCGCTTCTCCCGCTCCCGCTCCGCCGTGTAGCTGTTGTCCCGCGCAAACACCTCGCGCCCGCGCACCTTCTGCGCCGCTGCCGCCTCGGGCGTGAGGGGCGTCGTGGCGCCCGGCGCGGGCGTCTGCGTGGCGGTGCTCCGCTTGCCGCTGCTGCCGCCCGAGCGGGCGCTAGCCGTCGAGATGGACGATGCGGCGCGTGCTGCCGGGGAGGGGGCGCCTTCTGATGTGGACGGGTCGCGGCCGCGGGAGGGCGTGGGACGGGAGAAGGTGGTGGAGCCGAGGATGGACTGGCGCTTCTGCGAGACGGGCGTGATGGTGGTCGAGGCGGCCGAGTCTGTCGAGGGGTCGGTGAGGTGGCGGGATTTCTGGCGGGCCAGGCTGGTGAGCGTCTCGCGCGGGACCGAGCCGGGCACCAGGCTGCCGCGGACGGGGCGGGCCTTGAATTCGCGGCGCTTGCGCTCCTCTTCTTCCTGCGCGCGGAGCTTGGCCTCGCGGTCCTCGCGCTTCTTGCGCGAGATGGCTTCGCCGGGCAGCTCGAAGGTCGGCCGGGTGGGGGGCTTGCTGGACTTGAAGTGCGGCTTGGAGGGGGAGTAGGCGGCCGCCAGCGCCGCGGCCTGCTCCGACGAGATCTGCTGCGACCGCCGCTGCTCGCGCTGCTCCTTCAGGCGGCGCGCCACGGCCTCGCCGGGGAGCTCGAACGTCGACACGGTGGGTGCCTTGCTCGACTTGGCTGGCGGCTTAGGTGGGAGAAGACTGGCTGGCCTGGGCACCTTTCGTGCCGGCGACGTGCTAGAGCCACCCGCGGCTGCCTTTTCCTCGTCCCGGGCGGGGGTCGGAGGCGGCTTGTTGCGACTGGCCGAGTTCGTGCCCGCCCTGACCGAAGTCGCTCGCTTCATGGGCGTCGTCTTGCTCCGCGTGGCAGCCTCGGGAGAGAGCACTCGCTCGAGGTGGGCCACGCGGGTCAGGGCCTCAATCTCTTCCTCGAGTTTGTCGAGCGCCTCGACCGAATCCTCGATCCGGGACACCGGCCGGGATGGCTCGCTGACCACGACGTCCGACGAACCATCCTCCCCGACTTCCTTGACCTGCACCAGCCCGTGGCTTCTGGGCACGTCCAGTGCTTGGTCGCGGCGGTCACCCATCATCCCGTCGCCCAGGTGGAGCCTGTTGGCCGTGGCGCTCTGCAGCCTCTCCATTTCCGCGTCCATGTCGATCGAGAACCGTGGCTGGGGCTCGACGCGGGTGGCTAGCAACGTGTACACGTCAGCTGACTTGTCGGCCTCGGACGTTACGCCGGACTGCGGGCGCCGGTGGACAAGGTTGCACCCGAAATACAGCGTCCTCTCGCCGTCGCGCGGCTCCGCGTCGCCGTGAGAGTCGCTGCGTGGTGTGCGTCCCTTGGCTGACGAGTCGACCGGGATGGAGATCAGCCACTCAAACTGACCTTCCTGGTGCTTTGACAGTTGCTCCCTGGTGCTGGGAATGTGCCGACTGGCTAACGCCACGGGGGTGTTGTTGTTCTCAAAGTCTGCCCAAGGTGTGAGTATGCATTCGTAACTCATACACGGCTCAACGCTGGTTATGTGTTTATCAGGTTTTACCTTGTGCTACCGGCGAGACCTCGCTGTCACGGACAACGTCCTTGGTGGTCAGCACCGATGATGCGCCTCTGGCCTCGGCGCTCGCTCGCGATTGGTTCTCCTTGTCGCCGTGGATGTGGAAGTTGTCCAGCTGACGGGCCAGCGACTCGATGCTGCTCTTGCGTTTAATATTGTGGATGCTGTTGAGCGAAAGCTCGCCGAGAGCCGCGTCTGTGGTGTTGATACCCAAAGTCGGTCCTCTGTGGGAGTGCGAGTGGTCGTCGTGGATGTTGAGCTCGACGCACGGCCGAGATCGCGAAGTTGCAGCCATCCCTTCTTATTAAACTCCAACAAGGGGAGGCCCGAAATAAGCCAAGGCTGCTCTAGGGTCTCAAGTCTCGAGGGCCCGGGAACGTGGGAGACCGGGGGGATCCAATGCAATTTCGCGGATAATAAAAACGCGATTGGTCGGCGCCAGGATGGAGGGGTTGTTTGATCCCCAGGCTGGCCGGCTGTCGGTGGCACTTTGGGGGAATATCTGATCAGACAGAAAAAGAAGACGGTCAATGATGCTTGTAGCAATTGGATGCGTGTGGTGAAGCAGATGTGGAGAGGGAGGGGGAGGAAAGCAGCCCGCACAGCAACCAGCGACCGAGTCAAGGATTTAGGGACGTTGCATTGTTTACTTTCCCGCGTCCAACCAAGGCCGGGAGAAGGCATCGCCTGCCGCCGCCCATGCAGCTTCCGTCGTTGCAGCCACGGATGTAATGCCATAGCCTGTCTCACTTTCTGCGCTGTCACCCAGACCAGACACCAGCCCAGCTTCCCTTCAGGTCTCGCTCCCTAGAAACCGCGCCGCCTGAATCCATCAGAGGCAAGTCCTGGGTGCAACTCTGCGGATGCCCCATCCAAAAAGCGTTAGGCGGTTAATTTATCGCGTGGGACAAGGATGGCCGAGGAACGCGACGCGACAGCCGGCTTTGGTACCCCACCCCGCCTTGGAGGGGGGCACACCGGCACAGCAGCCCACCTGCGCTCAGAACGGTCGATGCGATAACTGATGAGAAGTCGTGCATCGCAAGCGTGTACTTGTAAAGGGTGCTTTGGACCAGTAGCAATGCGGCACCCTCCATATGTTGTCGTGTGAGTGGCGATGGCGAGAGAGCAGTGGCCGAGTTGTCTGCAGTTACCATTTGCATCACCACCTCATGGTTTCACGGCGTCACCCCGATTCTTCCTCGGCTGCCCCTTCTGCGTGGGCTTGGAGTGCAGGAGCGTGCTCTGTGGGAATCCGAACCAGAGTCTGAGGAAGAGACACCTCGTCTCCGTCCCCGGCTTCGGACTTGGGGACGGGGAGTCTTGCTGTTTCCCTTTAGCTCGAATTTCCGACGATGAAAAGGGGAAGCCATACCCGATGCCATGTTGATCGCCCTCAGCACGTTATGCCAATTGCTCAACACCAAGGCGATGGCTGGCCGAGACAGAAAGAATCGGGAGTCAGCAATCAACAAGCAAGCGGCCAGCCAGCTAGACAGACAGATAAGACCAACCTTCGGTCCCGTCAGAGAGCGTGGCCAGCTTCTGTTCCAGCGCCTCCATCTGAGTCGCTGCGGCCGCGCTGAGCCGACGCAGTTCCAAGAGATTCTCGAGTTCGGCCTTCTTCTCATTGACGCGGGCCACCAGGGCCGGAGACTGGCCGGCGGCGTTGGCCGAGAGCGACGGCTGCCGCACGTGTGATGGCATCGATCTCGGCGGGAATCCAGACATTTTTGCAGATTGTAGCTGATTGTCTGACTTGCATGCCTTTCAGGTTGTCTTGAGTCTCCAAGGTGTGCACTGTGCAGGCAAGGCGGGAGAAGCCAGGCGGGGCGACACTGGTGTGCGGCCCCACCCAGTTGTTGCTATGCGAACTCACTAGGCCGCTTTAGGAAGCAAAGTACATAAACATTGCCAATGTGACGCCGAAATTCTTCTGTCCAACCAGAGCGTGGTCTGGACCGTGATGCCCGATCCAACTCCATCTTCATCCCCATCGAGCATCAACCTGGCCACCGCGTCGCGTCGCAGCGACAAGAAAAATCACCAAAGCCCACCGCCAAATCTCTAACACTTCCCAGCATCCTGCCCCGGCGACCATGAGCCATGGCCAGACTCAACGAACCACCAATGCCAGTCGAGAGCCATCTCGAGATACGTACGTCGACTCGTCGTCGCGTGCTCATGGCAGGCCTTGCAGCTTTTGCTGACTATTGCTCTGTGACAGTACGTAGGAAGTTTTTACGCCAGAACCGGGACATCGCGAAAATCAACTCGGACCAGTCACAAAAGATCAGACGGCTCGAAAACGACTGTGCCCGTTTGCTGTCCGAGAACCTCGATCTCCGCGGCCAGATTTTGCGGCTTGAGAAACAAGTTGACGACAATAGCGGCCGGAGGATAGCCGATCATGCCCTCGAGGTCAAGGCAAAGCTGGAGCTGCAGCTCTCCGAGTTCACCGCATTGCTCGGGAGTCTGGGTGTAGAACCGCCGTCCAAACGGCACTCCTCGGAAGAGCGGATTGCCGCAGCGTCTCGGAGAAGCACGATCAGGAGTCCGCCCCAAAGGCGACGGCGCGATACAGCCGTGGATTTGGACGCCCTCGCGGAGCAGGAGGGGAGGCTGGCTCCCATCTACGAAAATAAGACATACCCGCGCGCCACCATGAAGTAGGTCGCACTCCCACTGACACCCCAACGAGGTGCTAATATCCCCCCAGCAGCGCCGAAATTCTGGCCCTGTGCGCCGCCGCCGAAGACAGCAACGACTCACCCGATTTAGGCCCCCCGCCGGTGTCGCGCTACGCGGAAGAGGACCCAGTGAAGCACGATTCACCCACGAGGATATTCGAGGAAATTGTGCCAGAGAGCCCGAGACAGACCCTGATACTCTGTTCGCCGCCAAAACTCGACTACGCGAGGAAACCGTCCGGAAGCCCCGAGCCCGAGAAGAAACTCGTCAACGAAGCATCCAAGCCGGCCAGCCCCATCAAGGATGCTGCTCCTGCAAAGAAGGCAGCACCAGAGGTTGTGTCACAACCGATAAGGGCGGGGGCCAAACGGAAGTTCGGCGACGAAAACGGGACCGCCCAGACAGCCACAGGACATGCTGGCAAGGAGAATGTTGTCGCAGCCGAGAAGATCCTCCCTGCCCGTGCCGGCCTGAAGAGGAGGAGTCTCGCGGAGCCAACTGGCGTCAAGCAGGAAAGAAGAGGAACAAGGACACCACTTGCTGCGAAGAGCACCAACGCGGATGTGTCCTCGCCCCGGAAAGCGAGCAAGGGCGCGCCATTGAAGGAGCCCAAGAAGGAAAAGGCCAACGGTCCGGAGGATACCGTCATGAGGGATGTCGTCCCTGCCCCGAAGCCTCTGCCTGTGGTTGAGATTCCCGCTCCAGAGGCCACACCGGTTGTCGCCGTTCTTCTCGAGGCCGCGACTTCTCTCCCTTCTGCAGCACCAAGCTCTCCGTCCACCCCAAATCGTCAGCCGCAAGAGGCACCCCACGATACTCCGCCTCCAGCCGACATATCCTCAACCGGCGAGATGTCCCGCCCCAGCCGCCGCGTGAGGGCTTCCATCAGCTACGCCGAGCCAAATCTACGAGACAAGATGCGGCGGCCGACTAAGCAGCTCTTCGATGCCGTGGCCGGGGAGGGCAAGTTTGTCCACCGGGGCACAAAGCAGGACGAACACTCGGGCCCGACCTCTTCGAGCAAAGTTAGGTCGGAGCCAGAGGGTTCCACGGGCAGGAGCGACAAGATCCTCGCGGCCGGCGACCCAACTTCTAAAGCTCAACTCCAAGCTCTCTTGAGCCCGCTGGCACAGAAGGACGTCCTCCCGGAAACCTTGCCCAACACGGTTGTCACAGAGAGGCGGAAGCGCCCCTCGGCGGTGCGGGAATCTCTTACTGCTCTGTCACGGCCCAGGAGTGCAAGCCCTGAACTGACCCGTTCTACCGCAATGGAACCCCAAGCAACCGCAGGCAGCAGCAGCAGCAACAACCACACAGCCACCGCAACCACAAACCCGCCCCCATCAGCGTCAGACGCAGACATCTATGACTTTGCCGCCTCCTCGCCTACCTCCCACCACTCGTCCCCCGATACAAGCAGCGGCGAATTCAAACCCACCCCCTCAACCACCACCGCCGCTACCACGAATTCGAGATCCCGAACAGCACGAAAATCATCCATGGCCGCCGCGGCGGCCCTCCGCGAAATCCTGGACGAGGAAGAGCACGACGACATGCCCACCAAAACCCACCAACCTCCACGGCCCCCAAACAAGCCACGCTCCGCCACACACGCGGGGCGGAAGCGATCCTCGATGCTCGCGCCTAACAAGAGTTCTATGCTGCTGGATAGTCTCGAGGACGCGGCGGCCGATGCGGATACCAGTGGGACTTCGGCGGAGGGGGAGAGGGGCGGGAGGGAGCGGGAGACAGGAGGGAGGGGGGTTGCGAGGCGGAGGAGTATGATGTTGTGATTTGCGTCTGTTCGTTGACTGGTGATCATGATACGGTTTTGCATGCGTGTACAGCGTTTGGCGTTCCCGAGGAGGGCATAGGTTGCTGGATACCTTAGAAAGGCGGGCGGGCCGGGTAGCGGTTGGGATAATTTGCGTCGCGCGGCTTTTGGTGTTGCTGGGGCTGGGTGGATGGATGGGATGGCGAATCTTTGGGCTCTCTCTCCTTCCTTTATCAAGTGGCTTTTGCTGGGGTGGGAGTTGGGAATGATGACACGATACCACGACGTTTTATTTATACACACACTTCATTGAAGCATGGGAGCGAATATTCTTTCTATGGACTGTGTCAAAGGTGCCCTACATTCACCTAATGCAGGCCCGTAGTCACGATTCCCAGAAACCGCAAAAAAAAAAACCCCTCTTCGTGGTCCCCAATAGAGGAGCGTGCTTCATCTCTAATTATCCACCCCTGGAACAAAGTAACCGCAGGCGCCATCGTCGCTGGGCCTTCTCGATCCTACATCCGCTTCACCAAACAAAGTCCTGTCGTCGTTCGTGATATCACCCTGTCCTCCGTTCTGCCTGATGTCGGTGCCGTTGACTCCCGACCTCTTCCTCTCGCGGTCCCCATCGCTAAACCTCCAGTGCCAAGGGCGCGCGCCTTCATCATGACGCCGCCCCCGTAGGCTCGACCGGCTTGGTGTATGTTACCTTCTCAACCGCCACGTTCTCGGTACCGTTTTCCCCCTTCCTGAGCTGATAGACATATAGCGTCAGGGAAATCCCTTGCACCTACGTCCCCAACACAACGCAGTCAGCAAATCATACATTCAGAGAAGATCGGAAGAAAAGCACAAAAAGAGACGCAAGCAACTCACATCCATCAAGCAAAAGCTCGGCACCACCTCCTCCTCCTCCCCCTCCGCAGGAGCCCAATCCGTCGTCAACGCCCCCGTGGCACTCCCCGGGTTCACAAAGAACTTGTCCATGTACTCAAAGCACTCGAACCGGTGCGTCCCGCCGCTCCAGCACAGCACGTCGACGTCCAGCCGGTTGGCCTCGGCCAGCAGCACGTCCGGCTCGTCGCTGACCAGCGTGAAGCCCTCGAGCGCGCCGACGCGCAGCGCCCCGTGCGTGACCACCTGCGTCAGTGGGAGCGAGGTGGCCTCGACGTCGGTGCGGCCCTTGACCATCTTGAGGTCCGGGGAGATGCTGCGCAGGTAGTCGTAGGTCGAGCGGTCGGTTAGGTTGCCGAGGCAGAGGGTTTGCCCGATCTTGCCGGGGGAGAGGAGCTTTTTGAACTGAAGAGGAGGGGGGCAGGTGTTAGCTGAGTGGAAAGAAAAGGTGGGAGGTGGAACGCAGGGAAGAGAGGAGAGGGGAGGGTACAGGGGGACGGCGAAAGCCTACCTTGAGGGGGATGTCGAGGGCACGGTCGGGTATGTGCAGGTCGCCAATTACTAGAATTAGGAAGGCCATTGTGACGATGTGGGAGTGTGTGGTCCGGCGAGCGCTTGTCCGGGGGAGGAGAGCGGTGCGTTGGACGGTTGGATGATTTGGATCGCGGGATGCCGGGAGTGATTTGGTGAGAGAACGGCGGCGTTAAGAGGGACTCCGAGTGTGCGACGGGAATTGGGGTCGGGACTCAAGTGTGTCGCGTGCGCCGGTGCTGTGGTGTTGTTGGGAATCCGCAAGGTAGGTCGGTGTTTACTCTGGTCGTCGTGGTTAGTAGGCGGAAGCTTGTGACGATGACGACCGTCCAGACGGGTTGGGATGGAGCTCTCAGCTCAAGTCGGCTTCCCCACAGCCTGCTGGACCCTTGCGCATCTCGAGCGCATGCAGTGGAGGAAATTAAAAGGGTTAGGGTTACTCATTCCCATCCTCGATTCCGGCTGACCCACTCGGACCTGTAATTTACGCCTTCAGATACTCGGGAATACGTCGGGATGTGATTTTCGACGCGGAAACTGTTTTTCCCAGCTCTCCCACCTCTCTTTGTGTCCTCCTCTAGTTTATTTCTTCATCATCTGCTCAGAGTATCTCTATGAGAGTTCTTGTCGACCCTGGCAATGAGATTTAACGCGTGAGCAACTCCCGAGCAGACATCGTTGACAGTGAGACTTGCGGGGGTCCCCGCTCTTGGCAGAGCCGGTGACCGGCGTCGGATGCCCCGGCCGGACGGGCCCGGCCCCCCCATGGATGGCGAATGCTGCCACTTTAGAAGAAGCCTAACAAGGGGCCACGCTGATTTGAAACTTGCCAAAACTGCGGTAGAAGTCATCCTGGTTCGCGGGGTCCAGACAGTGGGAAAGTGGACATCATCCCCTATCCTTGAGACTTTGACTCCGCTGCCGGCCCTATCCTTAGTGATAAGTTGATCGGTGCCTATTCTCAATCGCTGCGTTTGATTCTCAACATCCAATTCTTGCCAGATCAATTAGACAATCAGGGACGCCGTGCCAATTGCGCATTCCACGACACAGTCGAGGTCAAATCAACGGAGTTAGGAGCTTGGCAATAACGTTACTCCAGTTTTACCCCAATACATCAACCCTGCAAGGTTGCAGCCTCCCCGAAGTGGCAGCCCACGGTACAGACAAGTGACGGGCTTCTTGTCCTGCAGCTTACACGTGGAGTGGGGACCATCTCTCTCATTCCATGCTTCTACCCGAGGTCTCCAAGGTGCCGCGATCGCTGTTCAGACGACTGCGACCGAGCTCGATGCCCCGCCAAAACCCGGACAATCGCCCCGCCCGGCTCTCTCTTATCTCGCGACATCTCGCCCCTGTGTATCCGATCAACACGCCGTTCACCGTCGAGCGCCTCCCGGACACCATCGACACGTCGCTGCTGCCCAAGACCCAGACCCGCAACCTCTCCACGCCCGCCAAGATGTCTACCCAAGCCGCCCACCCGACGCTCCTGATCCCGGGCCCCATCGAGTTCGATGACGCCGTGCTGCAGTCCATGAGTCACTTCAGGTAGGGAAAATGCCCAGTCGGGCTGTCTGCTTTCCGAAGGCTTGTCAGGGTCCAGGAGCTGACCCAGGTGAATGGCAGCGAGAGCCATGTCGGTCCCGGCTTCGTCGCAACCTTTGGCGAGACCCTGTCGATGCTGCGCAAGCTCTTCCAGACCTCGGACCCCTCGGCGCAGCCCTTCGTTCTCTCCGGGTCGGGTACCCTCGGCTGGGATATCGTAGCAGCCAACCTGATCGAGGCCGGCGAGGACGTGCTTGTGCTCGGTACCGGCTACTTCAGCGATGGCTTCGCCGACTGCCTGCGGGTCTACGGCGCCAACGTAACGGAGCTCAAGGCGCCCGTCGGCACCAAGCCTCAGCTGCCCGAGATCGAGAAGGCGCTGTCGGAGAAGCGGTACAAGGCCATCACCGTTACACACGTCGATACCTCCACCGGCGTGCTCAGCGAGCTGCAGCAGCTGTCCGCCCTCGTCCACAAGGTCTCCCCCGATACCCTCATCATCGTCGACGGTGTGTGCAGCGTCGCGTGCGAGGAGATCGACTTTGACGCCTGGGGTCTGGACGGCGTCGTCACAGCCAGCCAGAAGGCCATTGGCTGCCCCGCCGGCCTCTCTATCTCCATGTTTAGCGGCCGGGCCATGAAGGCTGTCGAGAACCGCAAGACCCCCCCAGCGGCGTACTTTGCGTCCATGAAGAATTGGACACCGAGTAAGTTCCCATGTCGCTCGCTCCCAAGACCCCATTATACTGACCAACAACAGTCATGAAAAACTACGAGGCCAAGAAGCCGTCCTACTTTGCCACCCCCTCGCCCCAACTCATCCACGCTCTGCACACGGCCCTGCAACAAATCCTGGCCAAGCCCGTCGCGGAGCGGTTCGCCGCCCACAAGGCAGGCTCCGACAAGATCAAGAAGGCCATCGCCGACCTCGGCCTCAAGCAGGTCGCCGCCAACCCCGACGAGCAGGCCCACGGCATGACGGCCATCTACCTCCCTGAGGGCGTCAAGGGCGCCGACCTCCTGCCCATCCTCGCCAAGAAGGGCGTCGTGTTTGCCGGCGGCATCCACAAGGAGATTGTCACCAAGTACATCCGCTTTGGACACATGGGCGTCAGCTTGGTGAGCCTAAACCCGTTACGGAGATTTTGATCAAGACGCGGTACTGACATTTCTGTAGCTGGATCCTACGCGTCCCGATATCACCCACGCCGTCAAGTCGTTGGAGGAGGGTCTGGCCGAGTGCGGATATAAGAAGCCGTGAAGCAGACAAGAAAGGGGTAATAAATTGGCCTAGACTAGAGTGCATAGACAATACAAAACTGCACATCTTGCATCCACGGCGTACTCGGCGTACTCGACGCCATCTAACTGACCGTGGCCCCGTTTTGACCCACAATAGGAAAAGGAGTCTTGAAAAAGCTATATCTGAAAGACAACTTCCCGGTTTCGATTTGCTGAATTCGATGGAAGGAAACTTCTCCTAGAACGTGTTGGACACAACTTCTTATCCGTATCAGGCAAGGAGACGAGATGTCTTTGAAAGTTAGAGACGGAGTGAAGAACTGCCTGGGCAACATTGAAGATAGAACCGGTCCGAAACCAAAAACGCTGTGAAGAAGTTCGAGTCGAGATTTGGCCGATGTTTGCCATGTCCCAGGTCCCCTCACCCAGAACTATAATTTGATGTCCCCATCCAGGGGCATCAATCAAAAGTGGGGCCTGCTGGCGTAATTGGTAGCGCGTTCGACTCCAGATCGAAAGGTTATCCGTTCAAGTCGGGTGCGGGTCAAACAGCTTAACTTTTGAAGTGATGACCACCAATGTCTTCACTCATCTTTTTGCTTTTCCTCTTTCCTACATAACTTTCCAGCCTGCTTTGTGATACCTTCACAACCTCTCATTTTATGTCTTGAACCCTCTCCTTCCTCCTACTAAACGGTCTTCGGTTTCCTGGTCTTTTTAGCTGAGACGCCAAGAACCCCAGAGGCTTGGCGCCAGCGGAGAGCTTTCCAGCAGCCAGGCTGCACTGAGAAGGCGGGGTTAGCGACAATCAAGAGGCTGGCAGGGCTGGTGGGGTTCGAGTGTTCGGCCTTTTGGAAGCTTTCGAGCCGAACCATTTCTTTTCCATGCTTCCGTCATTTCACCCTCAGCACGCTCTCAGTCCTCTTCCAAAGACCTTCACCGCCCTCTCCAACTCCGCGTACCTTTTCAGACTTCCCAACCCCCCCCGCAGTAGGACGCCACGCACGCGCGCTCTACTTCGCCCAACCCCGACCGACTCTCCTTCCTGCACCCGCGCCCTCACCCGCTTCCCAGCTTGCCCTTGGGGATTCGACGACGCAACAGGGCGTGCGACCATGCCTGTCTCCATCGAGGAGTTGGACGCGACCGTCCGAGCCTTCTACGAAGGCCGCGGCGAGCAGGTATTACACCACCAACTGGGTAGCAAACTGATCTGCGAATGGCGATGCTGACGACCGACCTCTCCGAACAGCAAAAAGCTGCCCAAGCCGCCCTCAACCAGGCACGTCCCGCGATCTGCCGCCCAGCCGAAACCACCCCACGCTCCCAACTAACTGTGTGCTCCAGTTCAAGGAAGACCCCGATGCCTGGTTGATGGTCGATGAGATTCTTTCGAGGGCGACATACGAGCAGACCAAGTGTATGTCACCCTCGGGTTGGGTTGGGCTGGTTCGAGGGCTTACAAAAGAGTAGTCTTGGGTCTGCAGGTTCTCGATAATGTCATCTCAACAAGGTGGAAAGTCCTGCCACGGGAGCAGTGCCAAGGCAGGTCGCTGCGTTTCTTGACGTTGACGTTCGACGGAGTGGTTGGCTGACAAATATCAGGAATCCGCAACTTCGTCGTGCAGTACATCCTGCAATGCTCCAACAGCGAGGAGGCCCTAAAGACGCACCGCACCCTCCTCAACAAGCTGAATCTCGTTCTCGTCTCGGTCCTGAAGCAGGAATGGCCCCACAACTGGCCCACGTTCATCAACGAGATCGTCTCGGCCTGCCACTCGAGCTTGTCCGTGTGCGAGAACAACATGATCATCCTGCGGCTCCTGTCCGAGGAGGTCTTCGACTACTCCGCCGAGCAGATGACGTCGACGAAAACCCGCAACCTGAAGACCACCATGTGCGCCGAGTTCTCCCAGATCTTCCAGCTCTGCCAAGAAATTCTCAACAGCGCCACCCAGCCGAGCCTTATCAAGGCCACCCTCGAGACGCTGCTGCGTTTCTGCAACTGGATTCCATTGGGCTACATCTTTGAGACGACCCTGATCGAGACGCTCCGCACGCGGTTCCTCGAGGTGCCAGAGTTCCGAAACGTCACGCTGCAATGCTTGACCGAGATTGGCGGTCTGCAAACCGGAGGGCCCGGCCAACTCAATACGTACGACGAGCAGTTGGTCAAGATGTTCACCGAGGTCCTGACATCCATCTCCAACATCATTCCCTTGGACATGGACCTCAAGACGACCTATCCCCAGAGCAACTCCCGCGACCAGGAGTTCATCCAGAACCTGGCGCTCTTCCTCTGCAACTTTTACGGCATGCATTTGCCGGTGAGTCCTGGAGATTTGCACATGTGTTGGCTGGTTCTGGCAGCACTAACTGGCAGCGTAGCTTATCGAGAACCTCCCGAACCGGGATTTTCTCACCCACGGCCATTTCTATCTCATTCGAATCTCCCAGATCGACGACCGCGAGATCTTCAAGATCTGCCTTGATTACTGGCTGAAGCTCGTGCAAGAGCTCTACGAGGAGATGCAGTCCCTCCCGATTTCCGACCTCACCTCGATGTCCTTGGGCATGATGGGCGGCGGCGGTGCACCAAACCCGGCCCTGCTCACCAACTACCCCCTCCGCAAGCACAAGTACAACGAGGTCTTGTCAAATCTGCGGGTGGTGATGATCGAGAAGATGGTCCGGCCCGAGGAAGTCTTGATTGTGGAGAACGACGAGGGCGAGATCGTCCGCGAGTTCGTCAAGGAGACCGACACCGTTCAGCTGTACAAGACGATCCGGGAGTGCCTAGTCTACCTCACTCATCTAGACGTCGTCGACACCGAGCAGATCATGACGGAGAAGCTCGCACGCCAGGTGGACGGGACCGAATGGTCGTGGCACAACTGCAACGTGCTCTGCTGGGCCATCGGTTCCATCTCCCTGGCCATGAACGAAGAGACGGAGAAGCGGTTCCTCGTCACAGTAATCAAGGACTTACTCGGACTGACGGAGATGAAGCGCGGCAAGGACAACAAAGCCGTCGTCGCCAGCAACATCATGTATATCGTGGGGCAGTACCCGCGCTTTCTCAAGGCGCATTGGAAGTTCCTTAAGACGGTTGTCAATAAGCTCTTCGAGTTCATGCACGAGTCCCACGAAGGCGAGTCA
>FTCU01003527.1_pt1 | contig 30695 bp, 21 predicted proteins | sample 1639521 | NCBI WGS metagenome assembly FTCU01 (sample SAMEA3914864, study PRJEB12502) | metagenome | biome: forest; material: soil | place: USA | collected 2012-03-12 | depth 0.3 m
AGGAGGAGAGGCTCACCAGGAGGTCCGTTGCCGGCCCGAGAGTGACTGGGGAGGGTTGCTGCGATGCAATGAGGGCGCGAGCTTCGCGCCGAACATCTTACCTGTGGCGTCCAATGCGGCATCGAAAAAGTCTGGCGAACTTGATGGGTTCGGGACAGCCAGCACGGAATTGAGGATTGCAAAAGCCAACGACGACGGCACGAGGCGTGAACTTTACTTTGAGTGGCTCGATGAAGCTGCTGGTGCGCAGTGGCTGATGTGAAGCCCGAGTGGGAGCAGAGATTTTTGGGAATTTCCGAATCCAGGGCAGCGCTGGGAGGGTGGGGCGGTGGGGGTTCTCAGGGCCCCGGCTGCAGTCAGCTGTTAGAGCCCGAATCTCTTGCTTGCCAGCTGACGGACGGACCCTTCGGACGTCACCGCATCTCCGTCCGCCGTCTTCCTTCCTGCAAGGAGCGGTATGGACTATGGGATGGCCAACCAAGTCGGACTCCACGCGCGAAGAATTCTCCAGGACCCGAAACCGCGCTCTATATCGGACAACGTAACAGACAACCACCGGCTAGATGCAATAAAGTCTCGGCATCTTCTCCAGGCAACTTTGGGCTGTCAACGCCTCAACGGCAACAGCACGCGACTCCAGTCTCCTTGAACTAACTTCAATTCCATGTCTCTCAAATACAGGTATTCTCAAAACAGCATCATACTCGCAGCCAAAACCACAACAGCAGCCGCCGCCATGCGAGCCGACCCGATATTCCAAGCCTCGTTCGCCCCCTTGTACCCCCCATCGGCCCCGGAACCTGCATCGGAGCTGCCGTAGTCCCCGTCCCCCCCGCTGCCTCCACCACCTCCGCCGCCTCCGTTTCCTCCGGAGCCGCCAGACACCTGGATCCGCTCCACCAGCCGATCTCCCAGGCTCTCGATGCTGCTCTCAAACGAGTCAAAGTCGGCAGCAGTCCAGTTGGCTCCGGTGGCGCCCGGAACAGCCTCGTCGCCGGTGAACCCCACAAACAGCACATTGTCCTCGTCCATCCCGCTGTTCCCGTTGATCTTCTTTCCACCACACGCCGTCGCCAGCGCCAACGACGCCTCTCCGATCATGGGCTTGGTCCCGTCGTCCCCGTTGGTGTCCCCCCAGACGCCGTACACCAGCTTGTACCCGGGACACACCACGGCCATGACGCTCAGCGGCTTCATGCCCTGCGCCGTCGGGTCGAACGGGTGCCAGCCGGCCCTGTGCCTCGTGCCCCGGTCATTGCCAAAGACCACGTACGGGTGTACGTACGGGTTGAGGTCGACGAGGCCCCTTCCGTAGCCGGCCACCGTGTCGCGGAACGACGTGACGTTCTGCGTGTCCGGGCTGAGCTCGAGCCGGCACCGTCCGTCGTCACCCACCCCGCCTACGCCGTCGCAGTCCACGTCCATGTTGGCAAGGGCGCCATTGCGGCCCTGGAGATAGAGTATGCCGGAGGACTTGAGGTGGTCCCCGCAGTAGCTGAAGGCTGGTGATCTCACAGGTCAGTACTGTACGGTACGTAAGGCAGCCGGAAATGTTGGGACACGACATACTGTTTGGACCACCTGAACTGCTGTAGAAACCGGTTGCCAACTCGTTGGAGCAGCGTCCCTTGGCCCGCACCGCGTCGTAAAAGCCGTGTAAGTTTGACGGTGCATCGCGCGCCGCGGTGATCACGGCGAGGACGAGGAGGCCGAGAACCCGAGTCCACAGGCCCGCGAAACGGGAAGAGGACAGTGGAGGCAACATGGTTGACGCTTTGCTTCTGTGTCTTGTCTGCCCTGCAGCGAGCGAAAGGAGAAGGAGGTTGGAAACGGAATGAATATATGGTCTCATACTATTTGGCGGCCGGCATCGACAAACCCGCACAATACGTGTGTACCTTAGGTAGTGAGAAGGAGAGCCGAAGATAAAATTAGTAGGAAATATGGGCCGCTCAAGAACCGGGAGGTACTGGTCGGATCCAAAGCCTGCAAGGCGCTGCCGGAGTCGGGCAGTCCATAAAGTCCGACTGTCGCTTGTTCTGCAAGGCGGGCATGTCAAAATGCGCACAACCCCCGTCTGCATCAACGCTGAGTTTCCGTGAATTAGTCACCCTCAAACAGTCTTGCATGGTGGCGTGACCGTATCTCTTGGACAGCCTGAGAGAAACCCATTTGAAGTGTTGAACACCGGAGTGTCGTGACCCCCTGAGCTACCCCTGGGCGGAACAATAGCAAACTGGATTCCAGGAGCCATCGATACCGTGATCTGCGAGCCGTACAAGATATTCACTTTGGTCACCTCTCGACCTGTCTCCGTCGTTTGTCCCCGTTATTTCCGGCATGTGCGTGCCATGCTCCAAGTGGTCCGGGTTCTCTTTTGCAACAACCGCGGCTACCATCTGCGCTCCGCGAACAGTTGCAGGACGTTATGGACTGCCTTGTTTACCAACATCTCATGCCTGAGGTGAACAGTTTTTTGCCTGCCAAGTTCCCAACAGCCCCTAGTCTAAACACTGGCGATGACTGCGTCTTCCGCTGCAGTGTCGTCTGGCTTGTCCATTTTTGGACTGATTTAGCGAGAATCTCTGCATATGCACCATTTTCGCGACGTATGAAGGCGGAAGACTCACCCGACGCTTCTTCTGTGAGTGATTCAAGCTAAACCTCTGCATATGCACCATTTTCGAGTGTTTATTACGCTGGGAAGCGCGTCAAACCCGAGCGGTGCATGTACACAGTAAACGCGACAACGGAAACACGTGTGATCCGCCAGAGGTCGTGCCAGAGTGGTTGTCCGGAGTGACGGTATCTTGGGAGACTATATATTGGTTTCTTCCCTGCCCAAGTCGTTCTCCTCAATCTTCCCTCCTCTCATTCCTTCATCCATACAAACTTAGACACAACCATCAGAATTGTGCCCACATTTGTTCAAGATGAAGATCAACAACCTTGCTGCCTTTGTGCTCCTCGGCTTTTTGGCTGGCCACTGCTGCCTGCTTCTCGGCCTCGTCTCCCTCGTGGGACCGACTCCAGTGGCCATGTCCATCCTCATCATCCTCTTGGCCGGGGTCACTCCCAGTGCTTCCGGGGCCCCAGTCCCCGAGATTACCCCTGTTTCTCGAATGGCTGCCATTGTTGACGGCTTGCCTACCTGCGCTGTAAGTTTGTCGTCTTGCCCATCGATGCCCAGGCCCCTCTGCTAACATTCCCTGCTACAGCAACCCATCATGGCCAACATGGTCAACCGCGCCACGTCGTTTGGCTGTGCCCCGCTTCCCAACGGCATGCCCAACGTCGTTTGCTTGTGTACGAGCAAGCCGTTCAAGTCTGGTGCAAAGCGCGGCATCAACAACGCGTGTCCCAACGGATCGCAGACTGGCGATTCTCGAAAATGGGCCATTAGTCTCTGCACAGAAGGTATTTTTCTCTTTTTGTTTCATTCCCGTTCTGCTTGTTACCCACCCCCCCCTTTTCCGCCCCACATACAACCGGTTCCTGTTACCTATGATCAACAACACCATGGCTAACCCACCTCCCAACCCAGCCCTCGCCCGCGGCTCCAGACGGAGACCTAAGCCCACCAAACCCACCAAACCCAGCAAAGGCGTCTCCCGCGCTCTTGACACCGCCAATGAGCCCGCCCAAGACTGGCCACAAGACACAACCGGTACCCTCAAATGGATTCCGGCATCAGCCACCACAGCACCCGTCCATCATGCCCATGGCAGCAGCGGCGGCAACGTCAAGACCTCGACGCCGCACGGGACACTTCCGTACGCCGTCTTCGACATTGACGATGACGAGGACGAGACGGCGGGTGCTGGCATGGTGCGGCCTGTTGGTTCCCTGTCCGTGGTGGTGGCTGTTGTGGTGGCGGCGGCGGTGATGTGGTGAAACGCGCTGCTCAAGTCTGTTTGGTGTTGTTGTTGTGGGTAGCTGCTAATTTGACGCTCGGCGCGGACGCGCTCAAGAGTGTTTTGTTTGCCTGCCTGCATGCATGCCTCTCCTGTCATGAGAGTTGTTGGTGGAGTAACTGGTGATTGGGTTTGTTTGTTGAGCACGCGTGCTGCTCCCTTTGCAGATGTCTGTTTATATTCCTGCAATGCGGTCGAAGCCGCTTCCGAGCTTGTACATAGAATACACGCGTTCACACCGGATGGCTCCTTGGCCTGGACGATTAATTGTGATGGTGTCAACTGAGTCGCGGAGACGTGAGGTGCCAAGGGCGACGCAGAGTTACGTCAAATAAAATGTATGATCGTCTGTAACTGCGCGCGAAGCATTGGGCAAGATACAACTTGAGGTGAATATTAACAGAATGGTACATATAATTACAGGGGAAAGAGGGACATCCAGCCATCTCTAGAACCACTCTCGCGACCAACGAGCCCAATGCACCGAGAAGAAAACAAAGACATGTCACCCAAACCCTCAAGCCGACTGGCGGACTTGGGGCGAGGACGTGACGCCGCCAGCACGATCAAGCGTTGTTCGGGATGCGCTGGCCGCCAGCGGGGAAGCCGCAGCCCTGCTTGCCGTTCTGTGTGTTGGCAAGAGGGCCGGAGCAGATGCCGAACTTTTCAGCGCCCGTGTTCACCAGAGCGCAGCAGCCCGAGGCGCAGTCGGCGTCGCTGGTGCACCCGCCGGTGATGAATTGTTTCCCCTGGCCATTGCCGACGTTGCCGGCTCCCGCGGGGTCCTGCTTCAGGGTGCTGGGCTTGACGGTGCCGCCACCAGCGTTGTTGTTCTGGTTGCCGGCATTGTTGTTGTTCTGGTTTCCGGCGTTATTGCAGCTTCCACCGGCGTTGTTGTTATTGTTGTTGTTGTTGCCACCCTGGTTGCCGGCGCCGGCGTTGTTGTTCCCGCCCTGATTGGCGGCGCCGCCAGACTCGAAGCCGCAGCCTTGCTTGCCAGCCTGAGTCTGGGCACCAACGCCAGAGCAGACACCGATGGTGGTGCCGCCCTTGGGGAGGGTCGCGCAGCACTGGGAGGCGCAGTCGGCAACGCCGAGGCACTGTCCGCCGATGAACTGAACGCCTTTGCCGTTTCCGATGTTCTTCTCGCCAGAGGGGTCAGGAAGGTTCTGGCGGCGGGAGAGATCAGGGGCGGCCTGAACGGCGGAGAAGGCCACTGCCAAGCGATTAGAAACAGCGCGGTGCACGTCCGGGGCGCAACTCACAAGCCAGGGTACTAATGACGATGGAAAGCTGAACCATGATTGCGGATGTAGTGTCTAAGTTTCGAACAGGACGTCGAGGGCTCGGAGGGCGGTCTTGACTCCAGCGAGTAATGAGAAGTGGCGAGTGGCAAGGGAGTGGCTGTCGACTAGCGAGCGCGATTCAAGAAGAGAAGCGAAGAGAAGGACACCCGGTCCGTAGGTCAGGAGAGACAGAATAGAAAGCAAAAGATGGGATGAGAACTGAAGCTGCCGAGACATCATACTTGCCACCGTGGGACCGACGCGGGTTATATACAGAACTGAGCATGCGAGAGCGTCCATGGCCCGTCCCTCAGTGCAGCCGTTCGTCTGAGGTCGAGCTCAGGGGCTGAGCTCAACAAAGAGACGGACTTCCCTGTCAGCCGCGGGTGTCTGTTCTCTCGTGCGGCCCAAACACGCTGCCGGGAGCGAGGATCGTGACATGGGGGTGATGCGATGCGTTTGGTGTCTCAGGTCCCGCTGTTAGTGCGGTGGTGGTGGATGCAGTGCCACACTAGCAAGCGGAGTCTGCCATGGTTGAAACGGGCCCAACTTCCCCCCTTGACGCACCGACGTCTGGAACTTGGGACGCAGGTGTAGGAGGTAGGGATGGGATGACAGACGGCTGGAAAAGCACGTGGAAGTCGGCGCGACGATTGGCGGCCGCGCGTGATTGACTTCTCAACCTTTGCCTGCGCCCTGTACGATGTACCCGCGTCTTCTGTGTTTTGCGACTCTGTCAGCAACTCGCCAAGCGTGAATGTGTGATCTTGCTGCGCAGGCCGGGCCGGCGGCGATCAAATGCGCCCCGATTCCAGCTCCAATCCAGGCTCCTGGCATCATGAGAGCCCGCAGGTAACGTTACCGAAGAGCACCGGGCCGATCGAGGGGCTTGGCCAGGGGCATCTAACGCTTCTCGGACCTTGAGACGAACTTGACGTGCACGGTTGCAGCGTCGAGGAGGTTGAAACGCGAGAAGCCCTGAAGTCAAGCCAAGCCTTCGCGTAAGCGGGTGGATCGGTGGATCGGACGGCTGGTGTGGATCTGCGGGGCGCCTTCTGTGTGTTTAACGTTAAACATTAGTGCGTAACCTGCAGGTGAACCCCGCCCGCAGTGCTTGGCAGCCAGGGGACGAGATGCAGATGGGATGGGAGAAAAGGACGACTCATCGCTCCTTCATCGACGATTTGCACGTTTCGAAGCGTTGATGTCAGCGGTTTGCTTCTTGGCGGCCTTCTGGTAGCCCATTTGAAGGCCAAAAGGGCTCGTAACGCAGCCGCCGCCAGGGGTCCAGGGGCCCGCCAGAAGGGAACTTGCGGGTCCTCCATGTCAGCCGGGTTGCCGGGTTCTGGAATCTGGACCCTCTTTTGGCGCCTGCCTGTCCTGGCGTTACCTGCGACGAGCTTGTTTTGCACCTCCTGGGCTGGGGGGTTGTGGGGTCCATCAAGCCTCCTCCAGGTCCAGAGCATCCGGGTATCGAAGCTCGGGGATGTCGGTCCAGAGGGGTTATGCGCGGTCAAAAAAAATAGAAGAGAAGAAAACAGGGGGGCTTTGTAACGCATGAAGCTGTCTCCATTCTCCGCTGCATCCGGAACAGGGGGAGCGCCGAGCCGACCACGCCCCATCTCCTCAGGTCGCGGCCCGGCTCTTCACCTCCCAAGACGGCATCCTTCCGTCGGTCGCGTGGCGCGAGTTCTTGTAACCTGCTTTGAAGTCTGGCCACGGCCGCAGCCGTTCCACCCGCAGGTTCGTCGCAGTCGGGATGCATGGACACTTCATCCGTCGTCCGGCGATGGTCCGGGGCAAGCAGCTGGCTCCCCTGCAGTGCAAAATTCCAGTAGAGACGAACAACGATCATGTCACATGGGAATTTGTCGCGTAACACAATTCTAGACAGAACCCTGGTTGAACTCCGGGTTGTCAACGACGGAGGGCTCGAGTGATGTGAGAGCCAAGCCAGGGGCAACCCGACGTCTGTCGACCTACCACCCAACCTGGAAGTACCATGTAACTGACGACCTGCTCTCCTCGGACTGCCCAATGTTTGAGGCCGCCATTTATCCTGGGTACATATCTGTTTAGGCCCGTAGAGTTCCTTTGCCGTATCGGTCAGTCAACGACAACCCGGTCTTATTTCGTCCGCCGACGCCTGCAACTTGGCGTCATGCCCAGTGTCCCCAGCCTGCAATCCGGGGAACGAACACCCTCCTGTTTCAGCCGCACATTATTATACTTGTCTTTGCGTTTCGAAAGCGGCACTTGCGCCTGTGTAGGGAGGAGCAGAGGTAATGAAGAAACCGAGCGCTCGCAAATCAGGTCATTTCAGGTCACGTTCAAGGGCTCCCTCCCACGTCTGACTCCTTTCGTGGTTCCAGTTCTCGTCCCAAGTTTTCTTTGATGAGGGAGACACAGAAGGACAGGCTATGCCAGTCTAGATATCCCCTGCCTTATTGATGATCTGCCGTGTCGAAAATGGGACCGATTCGTTGACTGTGAGGGCGCGATCGGCCACGACGTGTATCTTTTGCTCGAACTACAGCTTCAGTCCGGAGGCACGTTGCCCAGCACTTGGATAATAACAGAGTTGGACTAAACGCGTGTTTATCAACAGTAGAGCGCTACTAGTAGCATAATTACATCTTCCAACACTTGGAATTTGGCGCCCATACTCACCACACAAGCCCACATCCTACTCTCCTTCGTGGCGTCCCTTTATTTTGCTTAAGGCCATGGGCATTGCGTTTTGGTGGACGGAGCTCTGGAACGAGTCGCATGGCTTTTATTTTGACAGCAAATCAACGTCGAGTTCCGTCATTGTCATCAAACGGCTTTATGTTCGGGGGGCCTCGGCAGACCGGGTGTCCGGCCCTTGAACGTCTTTGTTGACTAGCCCACCTCGGACCCCAGCCTTTGTTCTCAAGCTTTGTCCTTGTCTTGGATTCGAACACTTAACGGCCCGGAGCAGCCACTGATGCGTAGCTAGGGATTTGATTGCCAACGACCACTTGCGCAGTTCGTGTCCTGGAGACTTGTCTACTCAGGTACTTCGTGAAGCATTTTTCGCGACACATCGTGGCACTTTGCTTCCTCTCCCTGTCTTTCTCGGGCGTCTAACACGGTGAACCTTTTTTTCCTTAGCGAACGCGTCATCGTGAGTCCCGGCCCTGTCCTGGAACCCACATCACACCTGTCCGGAGGCCATCCGTTGCCTCGCTTTTGTGGGAATTGACAGTGTGGCAATGGTGCTACAAACAACAACAACAACATCGCTGTTTTCGAGGTCGAGAACCGGATGGGAGCGGAAGGTTATGGTTCTTAATCGTTCTTGGCCGGGCCACACTCGGAAAGTTAACTGCCAGATCTTCCACGAAACGGGCCATGCGTATACTGAAGACGGAGGGAGCCTTTGGGCACCGAGGGGATGGGAACTCGGTGCTGCAGAGGCGTGTTGGGTTGGAAAATTGCAGAGTGGTCGGTCGTGAAGCCTGCCCGTGACGGGCGGCAACAGTGTCGGTTCGCAACCGTGAGGTGTCCGTGGATGAATGACATTGCCTGCCTACCTCGACTGGTTCCGAGAGCGTATTTAAGATGCTATGGCTGCTTGTTGAACGACTAGGAATAATGCCATCTGCCTTCCGTTGTTTGGGAGTGCTTCGTCAGGGCAGCAACAACGAGTTGACCGCCCAGGTTGAACAGGCGACCTGTCCAGGCACTTCAGTGGCAGTTGCTGGACCTCCTCCGCCATCCACCCGGACTTCCCCAAACCGTGCAAGGGCCTGTGACTGTTTGCCTCACGTGTTGGCGCGGCTTTGACGCGTGAAGCCCCGGCGAGCGTGTGGGCGCCGGCTCGACGCGTTGCCAGCCTGGCGTGTTCTGGTTGCCGTGGTAAACAGAGCACTGGAAGGGGGATTCTGTATCCTGCCATCTAGGCACCAGATTAGAGTGTGCTAATGGCAGAAGAGCCAAACTGACCTGTTGCCGGGGAGAAGCACCAGTGGCCCCAGCTTCCTCGCTGCCCTCAGGTCCCATAAGGACTTCCTCGTCCTCGCCCCAGCTCCTGCAACCTTCTCCTCCTTCCCAACCTTCCCAACTTCATCGCTCAGCTTTTGCAGTCTGCCATCTCCTCAACTGCAACTCTCTGCGATTCGACTCTGCAATCTTGCTTGCAATCCCAGAGTCCTTGAGTAAGTTATTTCTTTCCTGCGTCGGAGTTGCTTTCCCTTCTGCGTGATCGCCTTTCTAACGTCTCCCGCAGCCATCTTCTCAACTCCATCTCGACCTCCATCTCGACCTCCATCTCGACCTCCATCTTCTGCCCACCGCAATTTTCCCTCTTATTGCAGAATCGCAAGTAAGTACATCCATCTAACGCGCGCTTCGATTTCCTGGCCTGCTTCCTTCCATCCTCACGACCGCGCACTGCAGCGCTGAGATCTGGGCTGACCGACCTCCAGGAAACCATCTTGGTCTTTCGACTTTCTCGACCTCGCAATTCCATCAACTCTTGCAATAATTTGCATCAATAGCGAGGTAAGCAAACCTGTCCACTCCATCCATCTGACGCGCGCTTCCTCTTCCTTTTCACCTCCTCTTCCGTCTCATCATGTTCCGTCCCATCCTTTTCCATCCCATCCCTCCTCCTCCATCTCACCCCCTTCCATCCCGCCTTCCTCCATCTTATTCTCTTTCATTGTATCCTCTATTTACTGTTGCGCAACTTGGAGCGACCTCTCAGTCGCTGGAACGCACCCGCTGACCGACCGCCCTCGTGGCAACAGCCATGTCGACCAACTTGACTCATCACATCAACATCAAAGCCATCAACACAGCATCGGCAATGGAACCCATTCTCTCAAGAGTCCTTCTCGCAATCATCTCAGATCTAGCCGGTAAGTGAGACACCATCCAAGACACCGCGGGTGCCCTCTTTGGCCAAGCAAGCTCGCCAGGCTGGCTGTCAATACCGACCTGGCGGGCACCCGACCCCACACCCACAAGGTAGAGGTCGATGAAGCCATCATGAACCCAGACCCTTGGCATCACCCCACCATCATACCCACCGGCTCCGTTCGTCTCCATCACCTCGGCTGCGGGACGCGCTCAAATTTTTCCCGTCGCGTAAACACCGGACCCTCACCTGGTACCCTTGCGCTCACTCTTTGAACAACCCAAATTCTCTGTTTTGATAAACCATGACAGACTGACGATGGCTGACGGGATGATAAACACAGATCCGGGCCATCAGACGACCAGTGCTCCGACCAACATGGAATCTGAGACCACTCACATCGCCGGCGTTTCGCCGCTTGCCATCGCCCGCAAGTCTTTTGGCTGCGTTACTTTTGTCGATGGCCCATTCAAGCACATCTCAGAGGACTTCGTCCTCTTCCTCAAGGCCCTGCTCTGCGCAGTCCCGCCCTCCAACGCGGATGCCATCAATATCCAAACTCATTCCGACAACTCGGCCATGGACAATGAACCTGCCATCTTTGTCGAATCGGCTACCGAACTTGCGGCCTGCCCGAAGTCGCCCACTCACCAGGTCGACCACGCTGCCCCAGCCGACTTTGTTCTTGATGTAGCCAATCACATCGAGGCCATCAACGAACACACCATTGAAGCTTCCGGTTCCGAGGCTTTCAACACCCACGAGATCTCCGACGTCCCCGTCCAGGAAGCTGCGCCGAGTGTGGCCACCCATGTGCTCGCGACTGATGGAGACGAGACTGTGTTCATCACCCAAGAATCCTTGGTCCAGGAGTACGCTCCCGCCGAGACCAACACCATCAGTGCGACTGAGTCTGTCGAGTTCACCATCATCAACGACGACGTTCCGGTCGCCGAGCACACCTCCGAGTCTCGACTTGAGGATGCTGCGATTACCAAGGAGACTCAGCACGAATCTCAGCAAGTTCTCTCCGCTCCTGAGAATGATGCGACCGCGGCTGAAGAGACTGTCATCGTGCAAAACGACTTAGTCGAAGTTGTTTCCAGCATTGAAGACGCAACTGCAGACGAAGAGATTGCCATCTTACAGAAAGACTTGGTCGACAGCGCCATTTTCACGACTGAGGAGGCGACTGCGGTCGAAGAGACTGCCATCTTGCAGAACAACTTCGACTCCATTTCCACCTCTGGGGAGGCGACTGTAGTCGACGAGACTGCCGCCATGCAAAACGACTTGGTGGAGGCCATCAAAAATCTGGTCGCCGAGGATTCTGATACAGACGTTAAGGCCGTCATTCGCGACATCCTGGATTGGCACCCCGAGCTCGACTTCGAGACCGATCTTGAGATGGACCTCGAGCCTGCCTCCCCTTTGGATACCATCTCCATGGAACACACCGATAACATGCCGGCTGCCATCCCGGTTCCGGCCATTCCCTACCCCATCATCTTCGAAGACGACTTTGATGCTGCCGTCTCCAGCATCCTCCACACGAAGTTGGAGCGTCTCTTGGACATTGACATCACCTGGTCCGTTCCGCAGATTGTCGAGAAGGGCAAGTCGGAGCGTGACATCATTCAGGAGCGGTTGGCAGACACATCCACCGCGCAATTCAACCGTCAGAACCTGCGCCTTGAGAAGGCCGCCCAGGCACTGTCTATCAACGGCGCTGCGCCCATGCAGATTGCCCCCAAGATTGCAGCTGCATTGCAGCCTGCACACAAGGACTCGCCTTCGGTCACTCACATTGAGCCCGAGCGGGAAGAGGTGGCAATCTCTGCTCCCCAAGCCGGCATGGCCGAGGTCTGCGAGCTCATCACCGATCATGACGACGTCGCTGTGCAGCTCTCTAGCAGCGGCATGCATTCTCGGAACTCCTCAACTAGCAGCGCGGCCTCCAAACTTTCCGAGCCCGTTTTCGACAGCCAGGACTGTCCCGACACTCCCGTCACCGAGTATTGCACGTCACCAAACAAAGTCCACTCCGACCAAAACACCGGAGACCAGCTCTTGGAAGACGCGGAGGAGACCACGGAATAGAAAGTCTTGGTCTCATACCCCGTTCCCATTCCAGAGAGCCGCGCGTACAACCTCGAATACGCACTCATTGGGGATCGCCGCACTGCTTGCATGGTTTTTCTTCTTCCTGAGTCTGGCAACTTCTTTTCCATGACTCGCGACGACTACGAGCAATACGAAGCTGCGTATCCTGACGGGATCAAACTCGATCCCGCCCTCTTTCCCGACTCGCTGTCCGACTCCGACGGCGACGCAGACGACGAGGCCGACGCTGCCAGCGACGCTAGCTCGGACTTCATCTTCAACCCGAGCGAGGAGTCTGCCCCCTTCGCTCCCGCCGTCGCCCTAAAGTGCACCACACCCGAGGACGACCTCTCCGGCGTCGACGAAAACCCGTCGCCTTACAAGCGGCCATCAAACCCAGAGCTTCCGACTCCTCGCCGCGGCTTTTCTTTCTCCTGTGACCTTTCCGCGTCTTCTGGCGACAACAATTCGGACGCAACCTTCATCCCCCCTCCGATGGAGCCCGAAGACACCCAGATCAACACCGACGACGAGGTTATGGCCACAATGGCGCCAATCTCCAGCCCCTATCGCACCCGCGCCACCGAGGCGTCCTGGACGGGCCTGGAGATCACCCGCTGGGGAGGCCACAGCTACATGACATCCTACGGCAACCACATGGCGGTGCTCCGCGACTGGGAAATCGAGTCGGGCATGTCGCACGGCCTGTTGCAGCACTGCACTTGGCTGGGATACAGGGACCGGGCCGAGGTGGGCGACCCTCCCGCCGGCGTGCCGGAGCTGAAAGTGACGACTCCCGAGGGCGAGGACTGGTGGCTGGTGGACGTCCAGCAGTACGGCTATGAGTTTTCGTACTACGGGGGCGAGTATGGGCATTCCTGCGCGGACTGCCTGGCTTCCGAAGATGATCATCACGATGTTGAGGAAAACATTGAAGAGGATGGCCAGAGGGTGCTGGACGCAGTTCCTGAAGAAGACGACGATGTTGAGAACTCGTACCCAAAGCAGTTCCCGGATACCTTCTCCGAGCTTGACGAGGACGAGGTCGAGGACCCTCGGTTCCCGAAGCGGTTCTTGGACACTATTCCAGAGGAGGACGAGGACGAAGGGTCCTGCACTATTCCAGAGGAGGCGACCGCCGAGGTTGATGAAGAAGAGGACTCCGACTTTGAGCCCGTGGATCATGAGATGTTGAACCGGCTGGCCACGGCTGTCCTCGAGGAGTGTGACCTGCGCAAGGTGAACGCGGTGTTGGAGGCCAAGGAGGGACAAGCCAAAGCGGCGGAGAAGAAGGAGCTGCCCATGTGGATGCGCGATGCGACATACGTGTCGGGCATGAGCTGGTCCGACATGATGGACGAGGACGAGGAGTACTGAGGGTCAGTGAGACCAAGGGTCATGGAAGCCAAGAAGGTCAGAGGGACCGAGGGCTGGGGAGTTGTTTAGTGTATGGTGGTGTAACGGGATGCGTTGGAGGCTTTTGAGGACCGGATTGAGGATCTGTGAAGGGACTGGGCCGAGGAGCCGTTGAGAGATTGAGCTGGAGTTGTTTGTTTGGTAACTGTACGCGTGGAGGACTTTGAGGGTGGATCGAGAACCCGTGGAGGACTGGCGGAAAACCCTGTCATTGTCGACACTCTGGGTTTGGGACATGGAGTTCGGGTTCGGTTGTCGGTTGGACTGTACCTTGGGGTTAGAGCCCGGGCTGAGGGCAACCTGGATCGACTGCGGCATAAACTGCTGACAGCGACCACTCTGGTATGCAACATAGATTGGTTGATAACACAACTCGGCATGACGTGAATGTAACTGAAGTGGAAATACACAAGGACAATATTGACCGAAGATACAGGACGTGACCAACCATGGCAACGACTTTCCCTCATGCACTCCTCCCACTCGACTCAGCTCCATCTCGCCACCTTGTCTCTGTGACCTGGTGGAGGCGAGACGCTGGACCGCTTGCGGTGCGACTTCGAACGTCGCGGTCGGCCTAGAGCCGTTGCTCGCTGCCGCTCGTGGCTGTTGGGGCGAATGTGTCAGTACACGTCAATGGACTAGTAACGGGGCCTTCGCCGACGTACACTCTGAGCCGCATCATCTCCTCGGTTTGTGGTATAGCCGTGGGGTCCTCGCCCTCTTCAAGCGCCGCCAGGCCGGAGCCGTTGGACAGAGTGATGGTTGATCCAGTTTTCTTAGGGTCTTTCGTAGCAGCGCCGACTTGTTGGCTTGGTTCGGCCTGGCACTCAAGGGCAACGGCCAGCCACTCGTATGGTTGAACGTCGGCCATGTATCGATGCATTGGGACGTCACCGTTGTAACTATCGTTGGTGATCTCACCGCCGACGTTGTCTCGGCCGCGCTTGTCACGGACGAGACCCTTGATGGACGGTCCGTCACCAACGTCCGGCACGACGGACATGGTCATGGCGATTTCCTCATGACGTTCATGGTTGTGAACATAGCGATACAGCGATGACGCTTGAACTGGATTGCTGGTGGATATCCAACTCGAGTTGCTCGACACATTTGGGGATGCTGCTAGCGAACTGCCAGCCAAACCAAAGACCGGCCTGGCGACAGAGTCCTCTGGGATGATGTCGAAGGAGTGCGGTGGGGAGCATGGCCCCTTTGGAGCGTGACTTGGTGGAACAGCGGCTTGCCAGGACCGGCGTGGTGCTCTACGTCAAGATGTCAGTACCTATCGAGCGAAGCACGAGCGGGACGGGGAGACCTGCGTGTTTTCGCTGTTGGCGGGCGAGGGAGAGCCGGCGGGAGAGAGACTGATTGAGTGCTGGCTTCGGGCCCTTGCATGCCGGACGCTGGTAATGTCTCGGCCGCACCCGATGCCAACGAACTCAATGGTGCCAAATTCCGCCATGCCGAACCTGAAGTTTTGGCAGCAAAATCGTCGATGGTGCGGGACTGCGAGAGAACAACGACTGGGAGAACGGGAGGTGCCAGAGGAGCCGGCCAACGGCGAGGCTCACACGAGCGGTTCAACAACAAGACGACGCGCCCCGGCGGTGTGCCGTCCTTGCAGTCCTCGGGGACCCAATGAGGACGCCTCCCACACGACTGGGAGGTGCTGCACTGCTTCAGTAGGATCCCGTTCGCATGATCGTCGAAGGAGTGGGACAGGCGGGAGAAGCAGGGAAACCCAAAACCGAACCAGACTGTCGGGTCCGCCCCCAGAAGGCGACCAGCGCGGCACTCCGTACCGAACCCAATGCGGACAGTCCGCGGTCCGCGTGCTGTGGTGCGGCCGGCAAGCCGAGAGATGGGTCTGCGCTCGCTGGCTTGCCCTGGGGACCTGGTCGAGGAGAGGAGCCTGGGGCTCAGCCGTCGTGAAATCCCGGGATCAGAGCGCAACGCGAAGCCCGCTTTTGGACCCGAGGGGGCGGCGCCGAAGACCCCCAAGGCATGCAACCCCCCGACCTCGGCGAGCTTGGCGGCCATGTCAAGCCAATCACGCCCCCGTCTCCCAAGGGAGCCTGTACCACTCCCCTGGGCCGACCCAGCAAACTGGTCCTGTGTGGAGATTGCATGGTGCGTCTGACGCAACTGGGCCGCAGTATCACAGACACCTGCCAGATTCGACCCGAACCCGGACGGTGGGAACTGGTGACGCCGACGCACGATATCGGTGACCCGCGCGGTGGCGGCGTGTCGAGGCTTGCGCTGGGCCATGCGTTGCCAACTGGCCGTCCCCTTTCGTCGTGTTGCAGAAATCAGGCTGCTCTTCGTGCTTATTCGGATGCAGTTCCAGAACCCAGTCAGGGATGCCAGATAGAGTGGGCGTGGGACGGACCGTGGAAAGGAAGCAAGGGAGGCCCAAAAAAGCAAAGACAAACTCCGGCGGCATGCAGCATCCTCCAGGGATTGACCCAGCGCAGATCCAAGTTGTCGAGCAATCAACACAGCGGAAAAATGGAGGATCATGTTTTGTTGCGAAAGAAGACGAAAAAAGTACCAAATAAGGAGGAAATGCCCAAACGTCGGCCCCAACATGTCATTCGCATTACCACCAATCCAGCTCCTCTGTCTCTGCCCTCCCTGCTTACCAGCAGCCCAAACACCCCAATGATCCATCCCATTGGGTCTTGCCAGCGAGACGGACGCTGCGACTAACCACCGCAACCCCCACCGCCACCACAACCCCCACCACCACAACCTCCTCCTCCGCAGCCACCACTACCACAACCAACACCACTTCCACCACCGCAGGATCCCCCAACACCAGAGCCACCGCATCCCTACCAACACATTTTCATTAGCGCGCCGCTCCCACGAGTAGGTAGTTAGACAGGGAAGGAAAGGATGAACAGAGAGACTTACCCCCGGTCCGCCGCACGCCCCCGCAGCGACACCGCCGCCGCAGGTCCCGGCAGCACAACCCCCCGAGGCGCCGCCGCCGCACGCGTACACGGCGCCCGGATACCACCCGTAATACAGGCCCGGGGTCCACCACAGCGGATACATGTAGGGCGCGGTGTACAGGTACGGGTAGCCCCAGTGGTCGTAGTAGACGTCGTCGCGGCGGGGCACGTCGCGGCCCTTCTTGGCGGCGCGCTCGCTGGCCCGCTTGTGGGCGGCGTCGAGGCGGCGCTTGTGGATCGCGGCCAGGGCGGAGGCGACCTGCTCGCGGGTGGAGCGCCCGGACAGCGCGGGCCGGGTGGGGTCGAGGGCCGAGACGACGGCGTTGTGGGACGAGATGTGGGCCGAGTTGTCCGGGGGGTGGAGAGAGGCGGCGCCCGACGTGTGGAACGAGTCGGCTATCTTGTCCTGTCGGGACACGCCAAAGAGCTTGCTGACGCTGCTGGCGTGCGTGGAGCGGATGGCCTCGCAGTACCAGCAGGTGCACTCGCTGTACACCTCGCCGTAGCGTTCCTGGTACGTCCTGCTGGTCCACTCGAACTGCCTGCTGAGGGTGTTGTCGTCGATCTTGTCATCGTGGTCGATGAAGCGCTTTGCTTTGTCGACGGTGTACCGGTAATACGCACTGGGGCTCAGCTGGTGCGTGTGCCATGCGAGGTCGACGTCCAGCGTCGGAACCACGACCTGGGACGGGTTGTCCTTCATGATGTCCATGAAGCGGTGGTACTTTGTGAGCAGCCGAGACATTGTCTCTCTGGCCGACGGGCTGTGCAGCCAGTCCAGCTTGCACATCTTCTCGACAAAGACGCCCTGGCGCATGACGGCGCCGGCGAGGTCGAGGGCGAACAGGGTAAAGTTCTCCCAGTACCGGGACATCATCTTCCGGACGGCGATGCGAGAGTCCACAGGTAGCGCGTACCGCACGGTATAGGCGGGCACGTTGTCGATTGTCTTGACGCTGTCCCTGTCCTGGAGTACCTGTTCAATCTCCCTGCGGACGTTGTCCATGGTCGGATTCAAGGTGGTGGGTATGAGGTCCGTGATTTTAGTTCTGATCGAGTTGCATCCGCTCTTCAGCAGCCGGTTTGGAAAGGCATGGCTAATCACAGGTCTCGGTCCAGTGCCGTACGAGCTGGGCGGCTGCGTGGGAGTGCCCGTCTTGGGGCTCAGCAGCGTCCCGGGCATCGGGCGAGATGCCGGGCCCAGGAGGGCCTTTGTGTCCTCGACGAACTTGGCAACCGACAGCAGCTCCTTGCAGATCACAGTGCCGTCGGCGGCGCACTCGTGCGACATGTTGCTGTCACCGTAGCCCTGGCCGGTCAGGTCGATGGAGCCAGCGGCCTCCTGGAAGTCCGCGGGACGGCCGCACGTGGTCCAGGGGATGTGGATCGGAATGTTGCAGCGGGGACATTTGGTCTTCTTCACCATCGGGTCGTCGGCGTTGTTCCAGGCGAGGCCTGTCTGGTGAGACCAGCGGGATTTGCATGCATCCGAGACGTTGTAGTTGAAGTCGGCGTCAATGGCGCGGTTGACGAGCTCCCACGGCATGCCCATGGCCCAGGAATGCCGGAGTCCGCCAAGCATGGAATCTTCAAGAAAGTCACGCGGGTTCAGCATATGAGTATGCCAAACCATGAGCACATCTAAGGAAGCAGTCAGCGATGGTCAAGGGATGAACGGGAGGAGCCAGGGGGGGTTACCAAGCGGTGGCAGCATGTCCTCGGCCATGTGCGAGAACGAGTCAACGTGAGTCGGAAACGCTGCGTACAGCTCCAAGTCAGCGACGGTCATGTCGCCCTCGGCCAGCGGGCGCGTCGGCTGCATGTTGATCTGGGACCTCCACCACGTCTCATAGCGGTCCACGGCTCTCGCAACAAACAAGGCCCATCGCTTCTCGCGAATCGTGCTTAGAGTCTTGAGGTTCTCGTTACGCAGCCGCTCCTCTGCGCTGGGCTCCGGGGCGCTCTTTTCCTTCTTCTCCGTCCCCTTCTCCTTCTCCGGGCGGGCCTTGAACACCGGGTCAACGGGGCCGGCGCGGGCATCCCACAGGTCGAAGAGGCCGTCGGTGAAGCCGACGTCTTCCTTCAGCCATTGGATGGCAAACAGCAGCTTGAGATGGGCCAGACACGAGTCGACGGCCGGGTCGGCGGGCAGGTTGGACAGCTCCAACTTGGCAAATGCCGCCGTCAGGTCGACGGCGCCGGCATCATTTGGCGCGTGCGGAGCAGCCTGGGCCTGGTCAAAGGTCGGCGGCGCATCTCCGACCTGCGGGTCGCGGGCGGCAGCGTTGTATGAAGGCGGAGGAGCTGTGTCGGCCGGGTCGGTGTTGGCGTCTGTATGACGCGCGGCAAAGCGGCGGAGGAGGAGAACGGATGACCGCTTCGACGCTTTGGGGGCCTCTTTGGACGACATGGCGGGCCACCAGCAGCGGCTTCAGCGGGGTCAGCGGGCTCGGGTTCGGCGGGCTCGGGTTTGGCGGGTCGGGCGGGGACACCCGCTCCAACTTTCAAGCACCTTCCAGGTTCCACGTTGTGAGGAACGAAGCACAACAAATCACAGTGTCGGGAGGGGAAAGCTTGTCGTGCTTGTCGTGCTTGGCTGTTGAGGATGGGCAGGGAAAGGCGGGGCACATGGTTCGCGCGGGCACTCGGCTTTTCAACTGTTTTGGACCATCGCGGCTCGACACACACAGCCCCAAACTCGCACCACCGGAGGCGAGGAGGGTAACGTCGTCGTGGCTTCACCTGACCCAACCTCACCTCGACGCCGGCGGAACCGATTCCTCTTTCGCTTTAGGATACCGACCGTCTCGACCGGCGGGCGCAGAATCCGACACCTTGTTTGGGGCCGTTGGGCGCCTGTTGCGCCACCCCTCTCCCGCTTTTGTGTTAGCGGCTCGTTTAGCGGGCGATGCGCTGAGCCCTGCGTTCGGTCGGTGGTTTTGGCCTTTTGGGCTTGCCAAGCGAGGCAAAACCGCCCCGGCCGTGGATCAGCAGGCCCGCGATTGGCACGGCGGAATCGGGCCCGCGTTGCGACAGGCCGTCGACAGCTCAGCCCGGTCACAGCCACGCCCACGGAGCCTCAACACCATTGCCGCGCTGCGATATGTCGATCCCCCGCTCCGCCGTGGCGCCGCCGCCGTCTTCGGTCACCGAGACGGGCATCTGGCGCGCACGCCGTGAGAACAAGGTTGAATGAAGCTTGCTTGTGCCATTGTGTCATTTGAGAGTTGCGGGCATCGGGCCTTTCAACGGGGGGGTTGGCCTTCGTGGAGTTTGTGCCAAGGGTCAAGGGTGAATCTGGGCCGTCTCTTCTTTTTGATCTCTTGGAGGGCCTCGCCTCGCCTGCCTGTCCGTCGACATCAGATCGGGTACTAGGAACCGATCTTGTATCTCCCCGAAAGATGCACCGCTGCCGTCCTTGATGACAATTCCGTCGCCCCTATCGCCGAAGCTCGCTCCCTTTCCAAGGTTCTGGGCTCAGGGGAAATGGGCATGACAAACACGGTCTGGCCCGTGCGATGCGCAGTGCTCCGTCATCAATTCGACCTTCCTGGTGCGCTCGCCGAGGAAGAGAGCCTGGAGCCTTGTGGGAATCGGACTTTGGCACAACATCCGAATAGTCTCCGCTCGTGTTGTTGATTATCAATCACGAGCCTTCCTCCCGCTCTGGCAATGAATCGAGAACCAACCTGAGCCAACCAACCTGGAACCAACCCCGCCTGGGAAAAGGACTGGCAGGCTTTTGCCGCATCCGCAGACCCCACAGCACGCAACAAGCCCAGATATTAGGTACGGTATATAACTGTGCATCACGGAACGCTTCGAGTTGACTTCCAATTGGAACCCGTAACCCCCTCGCTCGCCATCCATCATTGCTTCTTCGCTCACAATCACCCCTGAACCCGCACCCCTTAGCATCTCCCAGCACCACTTTCACCTCACCCTACGCGCTCAACATGGCGGCTACCAACGGCGTCAAGTTGGTTTTCGGAAGCAGTCCCTTTTTGGGAAATGCCACGGTGGACGACATCGCCGGTTGGCTGAGGATCCTCGACGACCTCAAGATTAACACCATCGACACGGCGCAAAGTTACGGTCAGGCAGAAGAGCTCTTGGGCAAGGCTGGCGCCGCTTCGAGGTTCACCATCGACACCAAGCAGTCCAGCGGCTTCGGCGGTCCGCCCTCGACTAAGGACTTCGTAGTCGAGTCCGGCAAGGCGAGCCTGCAGAAGCTCCAAACCGATTCCGTTAGTCCAGAGTCACTGTCCGCGGGTGCATGAATGGTCTGACTAATTGACGCCCCCCAGGTCGACGTCTACTATCTCCATGCGCCAGACCCCCGCGTGCCCCTGCGGGAGACCCTCAGTGGCATCAATGAGCTCTACAAGCAGGGCGCCTTCAAGCGCTTTGGCATCTCCAACTTCCTCGCCCCCCAGGTCGAAGAAATCGTCGCCATCACCAAGGAGTTGGGCTTCGTCGCCCCCTCGGTGTACCAAGGCAATTACAACGCCGTGGCGCGCCGCACCGAAGACGAGGTCTTTCCCGTCCTCCGCAAGCACAACATCGCCTTTTACGCCTACAGCCCAATCGCCGGCGGCTTCCTCTCCAAGTCCAAGGCGGAGCTGACGAGCCCCGAGGGTCGGTTTGGCAACTCGACAAGCCCAATTGCTGCCATATACAAGTCTATGTACAGTCGGCCCAGCCTCGTCGCCGCCCTAGACGTATGGGAGCAGATCGCCCAGAGTGAGGGCATCTCGAGGTCGGAGCTCGCCTACCGATGGGTAGTCTACCACTCGAAGCTGCAGGCCGAATTTGGGGACGCCATCATCATCGGCTCGCGGAAGGAGGATCAACTGCGGGAGACGGTGAGTTTCGTGCACAAGGGGCCGCTGAGCGATGCGGCCGCGAAGAGGATCGACGAGATTTGGGAGACCGTAAAGAACGAGTCAGCGCTGGACAACTATGAGAGCCTGCGCGCTAAGGCATGAGTGCCCGCTCTTGTGCCAAAGGAGGGCCGATTCCTTGGTGGATGTGCGTTCGGCGAGTGTACCCGTACTTTAGCACCTGAGACAACGGAACGAGAATGTTATCTCTGTTTGACGTGGCGTACCATTTTTCGAGGCATCAGGGCACTGCTTACCGGTCTCCTCAGAAGCCGGAGCACTCCAGGGTCCAGACTGGTGGTGGTTACACTGCGCGAGCAGTGCAGACGCCACTCCTTGTTTGGCAACTTCCCATTGACTCTCGGCCTGCAGCCGTCGTCAACAACCCCGCGGTTGCCCATTTCCCACGACTCAACATTTGACATCTCATTCTTGACTCTGACGTGTGATGGCGGTAAATGGTCAAACCTCATCAGCTGAGACACCTGGCAGCTGCCGATTGTCGCCGGTGAATCCGGGCCCTCCAAGATGCTGTCGCCGTGGCGCTATTCCAGCTTCCGGCTAGTTCCGTTCTAGTCATGCAGACAGCCGACATTTTGTCTTCAATTCGGTCTGAGGTACGTAAGCTCTGACGAGCAGTGACTGAACACATTCTGGGACATGGGCTACTGTCATCAGCGCCTGCTGTTTCTTGAAGAAGGGCGCATGCCGTCAGCCAGCAACAGCCGGGGTTCCACAACCGAAGCCAGCCTCCGTTGAGTGGACGACATGGAGCGAATCGAACGATTCCCACACTGCGTAAGGTACACGATCGGGCTGGATCGCCCATCTGGCCCGATGCGGGGTGGCGCAAATCGGGCTGGTGTGAAGCCAGCGGCCACTGGAGGCCGATATACATTGTCCGATGGACACTTTTGTGGTATTGGACGTCGGAGCCGACGGAGAGGAGGGCTCAAATCCGCCATTGGGGTTCCGGGTGTGACACGCCAAAAGACAACGGGTGGTGCTCCAATCCCACCTGAAAATACCAAAGCTGCTCGCCCAACTTCGGCAACCCCTTTATATTCCGGGCTTCCAGTGAAACATCAAACCCATCGACAGTCAACCAAAGTCCGTTACAGGCAGTGTCCAGGTGTCACGGTCGCGACGTCAACCGAGTGGTCATGACCTTGACTCAAGTGATGTTAGGAATCTAAATCAACCCATACTTTGAAGCACACCGCCACTCCGACCGCCATGGCCCCTTTCGACCCAACAGCGGGCCTGGTCTCGGCCTCGCCCAACTCCGCAGCGCCACCGCTCGAGATACCGCCACCTCCTGGCACACTACATCAAGGCCCGTCATCAGTTCTTATCATTGTTGCTGCCCTCCTTGGACTAGCCCTGGCAAGCGTTCTTCTCTGGTGTGCGTGCTGGCGCAGGCGGAGGAGAATCCCAAAAAACGTTCAACAGCGCAAGCATCGGCCAAGACCGAGATTTCGGACCGAAGTCAGGATCGTTCGCCCCGAGCCAGCCCGGTCACGAACGGGACGGCTATTCTCATACCGGAGGGACCCCGTACGGGTCACCTATCTGTCCAGGCTCCGTTCGAGCCCCGGTACAAGCTTGTCAGGGGCGGGGATATACCCGAAAGTAAAAGCATCGGCCAGGGGGTACACCGACAGATACAAGGCCATGAGGTATCAAGATCGGGACGGAGAGGAGGTCCATTTGAGTCGCCCAGTTCGAAGAGGGGCAAACCACAAAAGTTACGGCACCCACAGGCGAGGACGGTCAAGGGAGGCGCCGTTGGGGAGGCGAGCTATGAGAAGTCTTGCTCTGCATGATGATAGAGAAGCGGACGGCGAAGCACACTCAAGTGTGTACCGATCACCGAGGGTAGAATCTCAGTCGTCTTCATCGTCCTTGTCGTCCTTGAGGCATTGATAGGGTGCAACGCGCGCGAGATGTCCGCGGACGTTAGCGACGGATTGTCAGGCCAGTTTAGCGAAAGCCGCAACGGAAACAAGACACCCTGGAGGAAATATATTCAGTCTGTTAATCTGCTCTGTATGCAAGTTCGTACATTTTCATCCGCCCCTTGACTAGCACCACCCACTGCCGAACTCCTGGCTCTTCCGCACCAAACTGACCACCACTGCTCATTAATATATAAGAATACCCCGTTGGCAAAAGAAAGCCCGAAACTGTTCCCCACCGGGTCACCACTGATAATCTTACCCCCATTATAACCCGTCCCTGCCTCCAGTACAACTCACCCCTAATACAACTGATACCCCAACCCGCTCTCCAACACCAAACCCTCCACCGCATCCCTCAGCCTCTCCAGACCATCCAACCGCCATACCACCCTCCTCGCATCACACTGATGCCCGTTCCGATAGACCGGCTCCGGCGACCCAGGAGGCGTGACCGGGAAAATGCCCCCCACGACACCCCACCCGGGCCGATTCCCCTCCTCGCCCGCCTCGTGCACAGCCCCATCAGCCACAGCTGTGGCTTTGGGAACAGTACTACTCGCAGGAGCACTGTTGGCAAACCACGCCTCCTCCTCCTCTTTGGCCTTCGACAGCACCGCCATCTTGTCGCGGTGCAGGCCCAGCCCACCGTTGACCCCGGCCACGACCGACTCGAAGCTCACGCCCGCAAACGGCTTGGCCGGGCGAGGCCAGACGAGCCGCTGGCGCGACAGGGACTGCACGAGCCCGCCCACGACGAGCGTGTCGCAGTGGTGGCTGGCGCAGGGCGTCGTGAGCGCCGGGTTGGTGAGGTCGTCGAGGGTGTCGTGGACGAGGGTGAGCGCCGTGGCGAGGAGGGTCTGGCGCTGGCCGTCGATGTGCTTGGTGATCTTGTCGCGGATCGGCAGGCCCAGGGTCTTCAGGGGCCCCTGCGCGTGGGCCGCCGCCGTCTTGGAGACGGCCTTGAAGATGTCGGAGCGGCGGAAGACGTGGCTGGTGTAGATCCAGAGGATGAGGGAGCGGTTGTATTGGTCGGGGAGTGGAGACGAGAGCGCGGCGATCCAGCGCTCCGCGTAGATGTCGACGGCGTCGAGGAGCTGGAACCGGTCGACGAAGAGGGCGATCTGGGCCAGGGTGTCGAGGTCGACGGCCCGCGGGACCTTGGACCCCCGGCCGTGGAGGACGTTCATGACAATGCTGACGGCCTTGGCGTCAAACCCCTCGGCGAGCTTGAGGTGGACCCGGCCGTCGGCCTGCCGGGTCGCCTTTGTGCTGGCGAACTGGAGCTTGTTGCGGAACACGCGGGACGCGAGCGTCAGGTGCTTGGAGGACACCTTGATGCGCAGCCCTGGCCGAGAGGCGGGAGCGGCCGCAAGAATCTTGTGCACCCCGTTGACGCCGTTGATTCCGTGGCTGGCATGGGTGCCGTTGATACCGTTGGCTTTGTGGAAGCCGTTGACCCCGTTGACCCCGTTGGCCCCGTTGACTCCGTGGACTCCATTGGTGCCGTTGGCTCCGTGGGTGTGGTGCGGCCCCTCCCATGGCGCAAACGGCCGGCTCGACGAGGGCACGATGAGCAGCACGTCGGCATCCGGGTCCACCTCGTAAAGAGGAGCTAAATTCCCGAATGGGGACGCCACCACGGAAACTTCAACCGAGTCCATTTCGTGGTGTTGAGTCTCCAAGAGTGCCCAAGGAAAGAGAGGTGGATCGCAGTCTCACTGACTCTGGCTTGAGTCAATTAGCAACACTGTGTTGAGGAATGAAACCCAAATCCCCAGAGCATGAGCGGAAGCTTGTCGTGCGGGGCCGTCCGATCACGCAATCTGTCAATTTTTGGTGGCTGGCTTCCCCTTTCGGGGCATAAAGCGACTTCAGCTGCCCTCCGGCCTGGCTAAGTTGGGGGTCGACCCAATGAGACTCAAGCGCGTTCCGAATCCGTCCAGGGGTCTTTGGCGAGCCGAGCCGAGACGACCAGGGGTGAACCCGGCACGTTGAGGAGATTAGTAATAGGGTGTTGCTCGTAGATCAAGGGTAAACGGGCATCACGAGAAGTGAGCAAGTCATATCTTTCTTCGTGTATACGGACTACAGGATATAATTGTAGCGTGTACCTCAACTCCTGTCGTGAGAATTCAGGGGTTGATCGCATGTTGGGGTTCGGGTCTCACGGTCCGGATTGTGGCGAGACTCCCAAGTGTCCAACCGCCTATGGCTCTCAAACAGGATGCAGCCGGTATTATCTACTACACTAGGTATCCCTGAACGGCAAGCGAGGGCCGTGGGCATCATCTCGTGCGTCCAGCAGAGCTTGCTCGCCGCAACAATCGTGAGACACATCGCCAGACCCTAACCCTAGTAATGAAGAAGGGGGGAGGGAATAGGGGCTTCGAAACGAAGCCGGCGCAGAGGTAGCCAAGCATTTGGGGGAGATGCCCTAGTCTTCAAGCTGCCGCTTTAGTCCGCCTTGATCTCATCATGTAAGCCTCGATAGCAAGAATGCATCTCCTCTTCCCAGCTATAAATCCCGGCCTCAACGCCCACTCCAAGAGGGAGTCGTCAATATGACAGTCAACCCCAAATCCAATACCCGAATGTGTCGCTTCCCGACCTAAGTACCGAATATCTTGTTGGCAAGTGATTCTCTTTTCCCTTCTTCGTCCAGGTTGATTCCATCTGTTTGTGTGGCAGACGAAGGATGTTAATTGTTCCCCTGTTGGGCACCGCCGAGTGCCGCGTTTAGACTCCCAGAATCACAGTTCATTCCACATGCAATCGGCTGGGGGCACTGAAGTACAGCTGTAATTGTCCTCGTCTCGTCATCTCGGTGTAGTTGCCGGAGGGCTGCGCCAACATTCAAGCAACTGTCTTCCCCTTGTTTCCTACCTCGACGTCTCTCCTGCCGCCAACCTTGTGAGAACCTCTACGGCACCGAACGGTGACACAAGTCTGTAGTTGTCACTCGAAGGCATCAACCATGTAGCTGCTCGAACTATGTGGTTGGATATTCCTGTTATAGGTGGGCCTGGTGTAGAAGCTGAGTGAGGTTATTGGTGAGATGGATGGCCGGGGATAGGGGGAGAGGGGCCGAGGAGGGCGGCCATGACCGCGGAGCTTGGACTCGACCCCCTTCACAATCCTACTACAAGTCTGACTCATAGGCAAAGTGGCAATCCCTACTTTGTGCTCTCCATCTGCTCATGGCGGAGACTTGTAAGAGAGCGTCGACCAAGGACATCAGAGGTAGGGCCAGCTCCGGCCTCCTGTGAGGGTTAAATCTTTGGATCGGGATGGCGGAACGGATGGGATGCTGTCTAAGAGCAGGTGTGTTTAGGCGAGCTCATGACCTTTTGACACGCGACGATTCATCGGCCGCCCACGCATTTGCCAGGACACACTACAGCAAGTTGGCCGGGTCGACCTGCCCTCCTTTGTTCATCTTCCCGACACTCAACTCTAGGCTGTCATCTCCACACTTCGGCAAAGGTCTTGCTTGGGAGCCACATGCCGACGTAAAGGAGATGCTATTTGCTGTTTAGTTTAGCCGTCGCAACTAAGACACCCTCTTGCCCAATCGATCCCTGACAAAACACGGGGCACTTACACACACGGCAGGTATGTACAGGCTAGCAGCGTCTACCGCTGCGAGCTGGGGCACGCTTCAGCAAATGAACTTCTTGGCTTCTCTCGGCGGTTTACACCTCGGATGATGGATGAATGTGCCGTGCCACTTCCCCGCAAAACGCCATGTAACGGCGAGGAGGCAGTGATGTTCTTGGCAGCTATATCCCAGCCGATTATGCCATTAATTCCGCCGCGCGCCAAACCTGGCGACAACCCTCCTCTCGTTGCTGCTGCAAGGCGTGCCACTAAGAACCATCTCGCCGTCCTTGTTGTCCTGCTCACATCCAAGGGTGACGTTGCAGCAGTAGATGACGGCTAAAAGGGCAGTTGGGCCGTTGAGCTCGACGTCCCAGGGCCCCATCTAGCTGTGAGCCGCAGCATTTACATAGATGACAAAGTGGATTACCCTGCGCATTGGGTGGCCAGCCATATTGCTATGACCGCACGCTTTCCGAGGAAGCGCCTGGTCATAATAACCAGCAATCAGTCTGATTCCAGGCACCGGGGCGGCGGTTGGAGATCTACATGCACAGGATGTGGGTCCCCAATGGACGTTTTGACTGCTGAGGTCGTCTCTTCTGTTGGTGGTGGCCATGGCTGTGAAGTCCAGGTTGGCGAAATGGAACCTAGGCCTGGGGATTGCTGCGTGCCGAGCGCCTTGACTCGGCACTTGAGAGCCGGTGAAAGGCGGCAGAGGTCGCTACCATAGTGGCCAAGCTTCTTGGCTTCGTCTTCGGTAGATGGACTGGTAAATAGAATGCCATGATGGGAAGGGCAGGAAACTACTGCAGGGTGCCAGTGAGGTGGGCTCGGCGCTTCGCCGGGCCCAACACTATAAGGGAAACCTGCCGTCGAGCTGCCGCTGTGGGGGATCTGTCTGGTGGCGGTCATGCGTCGGGAGCAACAGCTTGGCGGCTTGGTGTGGCTAGGCGGGAGGCATCGCGATCTGCTCCCCAGTTTCTGGAATGGGAATCTCGGAGCCAGCCATGGATGAGCAAGCGACCCGGTTCCGGCCAAGGCCGGCTGGTTTTGCGGGGCCCCGTGGACCACTCAAAGTTGGCGTTCAGGCTAAACTCAGGGGGCCCCTTCATTGGTGCGCGCCGATGGCGTGGCGTACCCCAGACCAGGCTATGCCGCCCTCCATGTACAAGGCTCGTCATCTCTCAACGGTTGGTAAACAGCCAAACAGCCGACTACCGCGCCATAGTGCCATGGCGAGGAAAGGTGATGAAGTGTCATAGCGTATAGACACCAAAGCGTAGTTTGCAAGTCTTGGCCCCGGTTCACGGGGCAGCTTCACGGGAAAAGTGGCTGCTCATCTCCATGGACATCCGGGAACCTCTTGACCATGAGGCCGTGTAGCCGGGTAACAGGCGGGCAGGGCGAGTTTATTCATTTCATGGAAACGGACATGTATATATACGACCCTCTTCTCTTAGATTCTCCTCGGCTTCGTGCCTCCTCCTCACCACCAGCAGCCTTTCACTGCAAACAACGCCGCAGTCATGGTTTCCTTCAAGGCCCTCGTCCTCGGCGCCGCCGGCGCGCTCGCCATGCCCTTCAACACCACCGAGATCAGCGAGCTCATTGCCCGCGGCGGCACCCAGAGCAGCACCGGCACCCACAACGGGTTCTACTACTCGTTCTGGACCGACAACGGTGGCACGGTCAATTACCAGAACGGCGCTGCCGGCTCGTACAGCGTCAACTGGCAGTCGTGCGGCAACTTTGTCGGAGGCAAGGGCTGGTATGTTTTCGTTGTTGCCTCAGACATCAGCATTGGGTGGATCGTGACTGACGCGGTGTGTTCCCCTCGGACAGGAAGCCCGGCGCCGCCCGAACGATCAACTTCTCGGGCACCTTCAGCCCACAGGGCAACGGCTATCTGTCCATCTACGGCTGGACCAAGAACCCGCTGGTCGAGTACTACATTGTCGAGTCGTTCGGCAACTACGACCCCTCGTCGCAGGCCACCAAGTTCGGCACCATCACCCAGGATGGCAGCGTCTATACCGTCGCCAAGACCCGCCGCGTCAACCAGCCGTCCATCGAGGGCACCAGCACCTTTGACCAGTTCTGGTCGGTCCGCCAGAACCACCGCACCTCGGGCTCGGTCAACGTTGGAGCCCACTTCGACGCGTGGGCCAAGAACGGCCTCAAGCTCGGGTCGCACGACTACCAAATCGTTGCCACCGAGGGCTACCAGAGCAGTGGCTCCGCCTCCATCACCGTGTCGTAAGCGGATTGTGTCAAGACGACAAAGAGGGAACCCCAGGAACAGAGTCGGTGGGGTGGTGTCAGGGCTGTCCTGGCACGCGGCGGGCTGTGCTGGATAGTACGTACGGAACTAACCTAGGTACCTATCGGGCACGGACCTTTTTTTCTTTTTTTCTTTTCTTCAAATTGATGCAGCAGACGTTTGTACATAGTAGTACGTTTGTGTATTTACCTTTTCTTGTGTCGACCTTGTTTCGATCATGGAATACTGGCTGTTTATACAAGAATGCCTACCTGCCCTGCCCACGAGTTTGTGACTTGGTTGTACTGCATATCCGCGACTCGGGATATCTGCTACTATGGAGTCGGCATGGCTCGGGAATGGTCCTAGTTGGTAGCGAGACGGAATGTACTGTGGTACTGCCGCACGGGAGGACATTTAACGTTGCAGGGCGGCCGGATATACCCCAATCCTTGTCGATGTCGGACAAGTCCATCACTTGACTGCGTGTTTTTATTTTAACACACTGGATCTCGACGTCAAGTCACGCCGCCTTAGATCAACCTGTCCGGTACTAAAAAGACAAAAAGAAGGAAAAAAAGAAAACCGAGGAAACAAGAAACACGACAAGCGAAGAATTACATGGGTGGAGTGGAAACGAGGGCGCAATCACCAGTGGTAATCAATGTGGAGGTATTCATCGAGACCAGTGGCAGAGCCTGTGTGACACGTAGTAGGTAGGCGGTGATTAATAGCCCTGATTGCTGCCAGTCAAGTTCAATTCCCGGCCTCTGGCTCTCTGAGGCGTGACGGGACTGCGAGAAACCGGGAAACTGCAGATGCCGGGTGTGGGAGCATTACCCAAGTACATAGAGACTGAGTTATAGATCTAAAGCGCATTTGAGACACCCTAGCTCTGCCAACATTGTACGGTCAGGCTTTACCCATGATTGGGACAACCAATGAGCCACAATAAGGGTCAGAGGGGGCGTGACATTTGCCGGCCAGCTCCAGCAAACCGCGGCTTGAGATGCGACGAGACTCGATATGCAGCCCCTGAATTATATTTTGGAAGAATTACTCGTACAAGAAACGAAGGATATGTACTTCCCAACCCGATTGATAAATGCTCCAACCCATGCATGGACAGTCATTTCCTTCAAAGCAGCAGCCAGGCGGAGAGGGCGGCGCCCAGGATGCCGCCCACGGCGCTCGTTGACGGCCGGCCGGCGGCCGACTTGCCGGTGGTGGTGCCGTTGGTGGTGCTGTTGCTGGCGGCGCGCAGCAGGGTCATGACGGCGTCGTAGGCGGGCTTGGTCTGGTAGTCGGAGGTCCACAGGAGGGCATCGCCCTTGCCCTTGAAGCTCTGGGGCACCCAGCTGTACTTGTCGGTGAACTGCCAGAGGGTGATGCCGACGCACTTGGGCACGTCCAGGCACGAGCCG
>FTCU01000924.1_pt1 | contig 30514 bp, 39 predicted proteins | sample 1639521 | NCBI WGS metagenome assembly FTCU01 (sample SAMEA3914864, study PRJEB12502) | metagenome | biome: forest; material: soil | place: USA | collected 2012-03-12 | depth 0.3 m
CGGTACGCTGCTGATGGAGGAGGCCGAGAGGATCGCGCGCGAGGAGCACGGCAGCGAGAAGATTAGTGTCATCTCGGGCGTGGGGGTGCGCAGTTACTACGCCAAGCTGGGGTACTGGCTAGATGGGCCGTACATGTCTAAGTGGCTGGATGGGAGGCCAGGGCCAGAGGAGTGAGTAGGGGACTACCGGAATGGGGAGCATCTCAGGGGTGGGTCGGCACTCAAGCGGTGTGTCGGCTCTCAGGAGAGTGGCCGGGCTTTCGCGAGGGTGGGTTAGTCCATTCCGGTGCGACACGAGCATCGACCCTCGGGAGGGTCGGTTGGGATTGGTGAGATTGGGTCGGCCCTCGTGAGGAGGGTGAGTTGGCCTCACCGGGTAGGTCCGCTCTCGAGATGGAGGGTCGGCTCTCGCCTGGGTTGGACTTAAGACGGCGGGTTGTCACGGTTGCTGTTCAGGGGCCATACCGGCGTTGGGTGGCACGAAACTCGCATGGCATGGGATGGTGTTCGCGGTGACATATGGACAAACCTGGGACACGGGATAGATGAAGCACAAGACCATTGGACATTATGTCGTTTGCGGGCCATTCTGCCAGGTGCGCTCCCGAGTCGTGCCTGTCATGGTGCCAAATGGTGCGACCAGATTGAACGAGAGGTCTCTCGGTCGGACGAACTCAGAGGGGGCAATGGCTTCTTTGCATGTTCCGTGGTCTCACGCCTCGCCAGGTTCAAGGGAACTAGTGCCAATGTGTAAGACAACCCGCCGACGACGCACCTCCCAGCCCTGGCAACTACATCAAGAGGGGCGCACCGCCCTGGAAACAGTTGGTCTCGGGGGCTCCGATGCCCCCACTTGAAGAAACCATCATATGCACGATCGGAAATCTCGCCTGGTTCCATCGGCGAAGCACTTGTGACATACATGTTGCTTGGGAGTGGGTGGCACTGCTGCAGGTTGGCTGCTGGTGGGCGCTGCCCCCATTCGCTGCGTCCTCCTCACCGCCTGGCTAACCAGGCAGCAACCCACTTAGCCAGTCCATGCCCTTTCCAAGGTGACTTGCGGACGTCGACGTTGCGTGGATGCCAATGAGTGCCGCTACCTTGGCAGTTTTGCCCGGCTTCAACTCTGCCGGTCTCCGCGGTCTTCGGCAGACTGTCTGTGTCTCTCTCGCTGTCTAGGTACGCTTCCATCTTGCTCGTCAGTCGAAGCGTGTGGAAATTGCCGTCCCTCGGATGGCCAGCGGCATTATTGTGCGACATGCATGCAGGCGCAATCTCACCCCAATGCAGCCCACGCAGGTCTCGGGCTCCAGCCAAGGTCACACGCCGATCTCTGTGGAACGGTCGTCATTGCAGGCCCAGCAGAGCCGCATCCGCAGAAGGTGGACGGGGAAAGCGGGAGGAAAAGCGGAAGGAAAAGCGGCTGGAAAAGCGGGAGACGGGGAAAGGCGAGCAGCACCACCACCACCACCACCAAGCCGCGATGTGCGGCTGGCTCTGATTCGCTGCGCTCTCATGCAAGTTTGCTGCACGGCTCCTCACCGACTTCGTCTCCGCAGGACCTTGGGAAATTCAATTTCCCCACCCGCCCGTCGACATGCTCCCTGGTTCGCCGCTCGGGCTGGTGAGAGCCTCGGATTAGGCCGAAGGTGCAGACCAGGTCCCCGAAACAGGCCTTGGGGCTTGGGACGCATGGATTGGGGCTTGGAATCGGTGGGTTTCTTGCAAAACCCTCCGGGTTCTGCCTTGAAGGGACTGTTGAAGAAAGACCCTGCGATGACCTCGGGAAATTAAAGACTGGCCGCATTGCATGACGCCTTTCAGCTGCATGCGACTTGCGTCCACCACTCCACCGCGCTGGAGGTCTGCCTGCCTGTGTGGTGTGTGGCAGTGTGCTTGCGGAGAAGCCCATAAGATGCCGACTGCAGCTAACAACGGTACTGGCACCGTGGAATCCGACAACGGGGCTGAAGTCAAGATATTGACCTGCTTGGACTCTGGACTGCACCTCTGGTTGGCTGTCGATCGTATGTCACGATGACTTTTGCTGCTCACCGACATGATACATCCATGACACCCAAGGCTAGCCCGCTATTCCAGCAATCACAGTGTTCCTCGGCGTTCCACGGCTTCCATGGGTGTCATCAGGTGTCTCTCTAACACGTGGAGGCTTAAATTAAGGTGACACAATCAATGTCCTCGAGTCCTTGCCTGCTTCCTGTGTCCAGCCCAGCGCGTCGCCCGCCCCTCTCAGGATCTCGCAGGGCCAGTCCAGCCGTCCTCCCGACAATCAACCGTCGTGTCGCGTACATGACATCGTAGGTAGTTTTCTTTATACATCGGAGGTTGGAGCCAAGTAACTGCAGCTCCAGCATGACGCTGCGTCATCCTGGTCGACATGATCGTGCCGCGTGATGAGGATCCCGGTTTGCTGCAGCTCGGTACCGGTCCCGCCGTGCTCACGGTGGTGCTGCGCCTGCAGGGGCGTCCAAGGGGGCGCATCCGCCCAGAACTGGTTCGTGAAGTTCTCTTCCCACATCGTTGCCCAGGCTACAACGAGTCAGAATCGTGTTAGGGGGCAGGATATACTCTTGCACTCACCACCAGGCAACGGATCAACGAGAACTTGTAGACTCCATATAATGTCTATGGGGTAATAACTCGGCAGCGCGGGAAACAACTCGCCAATCCCTCGAAGGTGATGCTCCATGCGGAGGTTGTGGCTTTGGAGAGCTGCAGCGTGGTGGCAGACTTTCGTCAGTTGCCAAATCAGTCCAGATTAGGTACCGTGCCACAATTGCAATTCCGACCTGGGAGACGGCTGCGGCGCTCGATGGAGGGAAGATGAAAGAAGTGACTTACACATCTTGCCTGCGCCAGCTGCTGAGAGTTTCCGGCAGAAGTTCAAGTCTGAGTGGTGTCCGTGGTGAATGAGCCGCCGAGAGTGGTGGAGAACTTGGGAATCAAACAAGAAGGGCTTGGAAAAAATCTGTCCAGCATGGTCTAGAGTTCATGTTTATCAACAAGGTGACGGTCTAATTCCGACACGTCAGTCATTCGATCACTCCTCGAGGCATCACATCAGAGCCCACATCCGAATACCGGGAGCTGATGGAGTGCCGGAAAGGCCGGGCACTGCTAGGGCGTAATGCAGCTCCCCGGAAGCGCAAATTGCAGCTAGTGATGATAACCAGTGAGAGCGACAAACGAGAAAAGAGGGTGTCATCAGCGGTGAAGAAGAGCATTTCGGACTCGACGACAGCAACGAACCACTAGGCACCTCCGGCAAACGCCGCGGGCCTCCTCTTCTGCACATATTTCAGGTGTCCTATTCGATTTCGTGTCCACTGCCGGCGTTGATATGCCGCTAGACTCACCGGTTCCGCTGGGTACCTACCTAAGCTGCCACTAGCCCATCGGCGGGAAACTGGTGCATGGGCTACGGTCCGATGGCTCAGGCTCGGTGTTCACGCTATTTAGTGGCGCTCACCCTGGGCTCGGAAATGTCGAGAGCTTGTGCCGGAGAATGATGAGAAAGCGTGAATACCTATCCAAGTTGGAATGAAGCTGCAGAATGGCGTCTCCCGCCCGGTCAAGGGGCTTACTCCTGGCCATTCTGAGGAGGAAAACGGGGGTGTTTTCCCCGCGTTTGACAGGGCCGGAGATGGGGTGGCGGTCCTGACGGTTCATGTGTGGATGGGCACCGGCCGGATCGTAATTAGGTAAATGAATACTTCCGTCCAGTGTGACAAGAGATTCGCGAGGACCGGATGATCTCCCGAGCCAACTGAGATGTGAAGGCTCAACGCCCCAACCCCCAACCTTCCCCCATCCCAAGAACCCCAAGAAGCCCCAAACCCCCACGCATTGCCAGGATGTCACTTAGCAAGTATGAGCTTAGCGTACGTGGTACAAGACATGCACATTGGCACCACCGAAAGCCGCAACAGGCAGCAAACCCGGACCCAAGAAACGAATCGTAGCCCTTCAGGCTGATAGGATAACCTGAATGCTCACCGCCTCTCAGTCCGTCTGGGTCTCGGGCCCGAATCAGATCCTCGGAAATCAGCAGGCGCCAAGAGTTGATGCGATCGACTCAAGGCGTCCTCCCTGACCGCGGCCCCGCCACGAGCATGTCAGACGCCTTCTATCATCCCATGCCGCAGTGCCTGGCAGGATGGTATGCCTGCCCGATCTTCGGTGCATTTCATGATCGAGTTCTCACTGCGGCCTTCCCGCGCTAGATTCGGCGGTGCATGTTCGACTGCCCCCCTCCCTGTTCCTTGCAGGTACTCACCTTTCCGCAAGATGGAAATCCGTCGGTGATGTTTTCTGCTTCCAGAATCCGGAACATTAGTTAGATCACTGTCCATCCAGTGGGTCTTATCCCCGAAAGACAACCTACATTCTACAACTGGTCCGACGCCCGGGATCCCAATCACCGTCGCATTCCTGACCACACGATCGTCTCAGGGAATCAGGGGCCAGCAGAGCGCCTCAGGGGTGTCGGAGTCGAGGTGAATGCGACCCGCCTCCCCCACAGTGTCTGTGATCATGATGTGGATACTCGCTCTTGCACAAAGTGTTGTGCCGGACACAAAGATGCGCAGATGTTGATTGACGTTGCAGAATCTCGGGATCTCCCGCACGCGTTGCGCTCTGAGCCCGAAGTCCCTCCTTCGGTTTCCCTTGCCCCTGCTTGTCCGTTTGAGATTTTGGGCGGGTCACATCCAGAAGATCTCTCGAAACGGATGCCGCGAGCCGTCCAATTGGTTTGAACGCGCCCAGGGGCCAGGCACTTGGCTGGTTGGCGCAGAGGCACTGCATGCTTTCGGCCTTGACCTGCTTACCCCTGGCAGTTTCCCGCTCGCGCAGCTCGGCTGCTCGCATCGAGCCCGAGAGAAGCTGTCGTGGACAGCACATGTACAGTGCAAGGTCAGTGGGTGCCTAGTATTAGGGACCTGTATTCTCGTGCTGCTGGTCGTGCCAGGGTGGTCAAGTGGTGAAGGAACCCAGCCCACCAAAAAGGGGGGAAAAGAGAGAAAACGAAAGTAAGAAGAAACGTGAGAAAAAGAGAAGGGGAAGCAATTACGAGAAGCGCCGCCGCCGCCTTAGGGGCGCCGCATACCGGACCTCCATAAGCCGGGACAAAACCGCGCCCGTCTCGGAGCAGTTTACGAGCAGCGAGCGGCTCATGGTCTTGAGCAGTGCTTTCCTTAAGCCGTGTAGTAATGGCTCTCGAAGGCCGGAGCCGTTATCCTCCCGCTCAGAGAGAGAGCCGCCCGTTTTGTGAGCCACTCGAGGGCCTCAAGCGAAGTGGACCGTTATCTTCCGGCTTAAGGCATCTGAGCTATTCATTTTCAGGAGCCGGGACAAAACCGAGTAAAGGGCGAGCCGTTTTAGGTTTTCCAGACCCGACTGCACTCGCCTAACTGAGAAGAATGATGGCAAAATGGTGGGGAGCGGGACAAAAAAAAGGGCGGATACCGTACCTAGAGAAGGAAAGGGGCCATAATGGATGAACAACAAAACTCAAGGATTTTTAAAAACATCTTATGCTCTTGCCGGGACGGGTTGCTCGCTTGTTGCACCCTCTTGTCTGGCTGGATTACAGGAAGAAGACCGGTCGCTGATTCTCTCGGCGCCGTGCTGGCCAGAAGACACTTGCATGGTGGAGGACGAGATGAAGAACAACGAGACGTTGTGCATATGTGGTTGGCGACGTTCTTGCTTGGTAGGGTACCTGCGTCAACACCAACGACAGCCCTCAAACAGGCTTCAGCTTGGTGCCACAAGTTTCTTCTTCAGGGAGGGGGATTTGGGAAGCCACCACCGCGGAGAGCCGAGGCCTGGTACTGCTCGAGAGATGCTTCGATGTAACGGGGAACCTGTCGGTCTTTGCGGACATCTTGAGTTTGTGTCTGAACCCGGTATCGAGTTGGCTGCCTCTCGTTTCTGTTAGCATCGGCCTTTCCAGACGCGCAACAAAGAAGATTTCCGAGAAGGAGAACTGGGATATCTGGCACCAACTGCCGAGGCTTCGTTGACCTGGATGGATGAAGGGGGATGTTGTGACTTCACCGTTTCTGGGACCTGGTGTAGCAACAACGACTGGATCGTTCGTGTTTGGACACAGGACATGTCGACGCTTTTCGCGGACGCCTGAAATCTCTGACCACGTGGTTTCGCGTCGTGTTCAGGTCCCAGGTACTTACCAGACCGCAGGTATTTAGGTATGCAGATAGATAGTTCCAAGGCTGCAGCTCGTTCAGGTGGTCCAAGGTGGATTGGGTTCGAAACTTGGCTGGGATGATAACTTGGTGCTTCAGGCAGGATGAGACAACGCGTCAAGGAGGGGGCTCTGGCCCGGGCCCGTCTCTATACAGAGGCCATCGGAGCGCGAGGCTCTCACTCTCCATGTGCCGAGCAGACAGCAGGGGGGCACTGCCGGCCGGCAACCTTGTGGAGGGGGTTGGGGCCTCTAAATGCAACGCTGCGTTGGCATCAGGGCTCTGCCCTGGACGAATCTCGACTCCCATCAGCTATCGAATGACGTTTGCATATTGAAGCAACGAAGGCATTCAAGATTTTGGCTGGGTAACCAGTGAGCATGGGTCTGATCTGCGGATTGACGCCACTCCGCGAAGCCCAATCTCGACTAACTATCCCCTGCCATCCAGGTTCTCGCGGCCTCGTTGGGATTCTCGGTATTTGGTGGCATATTGCTGCTATAATTAGGCATGGTCTGCCGTGTCCCGGCCAGGGGCCAGGAAGCTTCATCATGTCTGGATCTTGGTTCTCAAGGAGCCAGGGCATGATCTTCAAAAGATCCCAAGGACGACTCGGAGGCTGCGCCCCTTGGGTTAGTTAGGCAAGTGGCTTGACCTGGCACGCGGTTTGGGCATGCAGCCCTATTCTCCAATCTTGGAGAAGAATGACAAGCACGTCACACCCACAACTTCTTTTAGCAGTACCAATCTCAAAATCCAGAAATCTACAATTGCCTCCTTACGCCTCCGCGCCCGGGTCGAGGTGGGTGCGGTAGATAAGATCATCAAGACCAGCCCCCACGGATCCTCTCTCCTCCGCGGTCGTCAGTCATGCGTTGTTTTTGTCTGCAGCAGGGCCCAAGTACCCCCAGCTTCATGCCAAAGCCCGTTTGATCGTAGTAGACACCCGTGACTGACGTGCCCCGACATGTCAGCGGCCCGGTCCCATGGGTGAATCCAGCCCGACCCCAGAACGGCGACAACCCACTGCCAGACACCCCTTTCCGGCGAGCTACCTAGCTACGCACCAACCAGAGGTATTTGATGACGTACATGCACTGAAGTTTGGCTTATGAAGCTGTCCTCACCAGTCGGGGTTTAGGCTGCCGAGAATTAATGAAAAAGATAGGAAACTGTTGGATTCCAGATCTCTCTACTCACGTGGCGACGGGGTAATCAAAACGGCAGCGGGGATATCAGTCGGACGGTCGGGTTGTGACGGACACCATGCGCCAATCCCTCGGAGGAGGAAGTCGATGGTGATGTTCTTGTCTCGGAATACTGTGACACCGTGACCAAAATCGGTAATCAGATTGGTTCATGTTACACTATCAGCCAGACGTTGGTTCTCTGCTGAACAACCGGAAAGACTTACACATGTTGATGGCGGCCACAAGGGTTTGGTCTGTTGATCTTAACGGTTGCTCGGTTGGCATTGCTTGTTGGACTAAGGACGGGAAAATGAGAGCAGGTTGGGGCGAGGGGCGACACCAAGCGTCGCTCCGTCGGCGCGATTCTTATAGACAACAGAGACATCCTGGTTCTGTCAACTCATCAATGTGGCTGATCGCTCCTCCACTCATCTTGCCCCTCTCCTCCGCGTCTGCCCGGCATTGACTGCATCTTATCTCCCACAGTACGTAGGTACCGCCGGGTACAATGTCCATCAAGTCCAGCAAGCCACTGCAGATAGCTAGCAAGGAATCCCTGTGCCAACCTCGACGAGATGTCTTTGCTCGCCCCAAGTCGCAACCGTGGCCCCGAGGGAGGCCACTGAAGGGGTGGCACTCAACCCGTGCCGGGGGAACAGGCGCTCGAGCACTCGATGTGTCGGGCCAGAGATGATTGGCAACGCCCTAAAATGACAGGGCCCGGGGAGTGAATGTAGGCACTCCGCGAAGTGTTGTCTCTCTCGGCGCGATACGGGCATGCAAGGCGGGGTCGTTCGTCGAAACTCGTGGAACAATCATCTTGATCGAGAATTCGAGATCACCGTGGTCGATTTCGAGGGGATTCCGGCATTGCTCTGCAAAGGTATTTCTCGCCCACAAAACTTGAGAACAAAAAGATGGCTGGACGGGCTGATACGTTAGCTTTCCTGCCATGTTGGTCGTCATGCATATGTCCTGTCCAGTGTCCGGCCACTTACCACGACGCCTGCATCAAGCAACGCAGCAGGGAACCGTGCAGAATTCGCAGCCTGAAATCTACCGCGCTTTGCTTGTTGGACCATCCTAGTCTCTCGCCAACAAACGTGGCACGCGTTGACGAAGCAAAAGAGATGCAGGAAGGAGGGGAATATTGTCCAAGAGGGAGAGGGCAAGTCGCTGGATGTTCCAAGATCGTGCAAGGCTCTCTCATCTCGGGTACCAGGCCCATCACAACAAAACTGCGGGCCTTGTCGCTCGGGGCAAACACTCCTGCTGCCTGCAAGGCAGGGTCGCGCACCAGTTACCCGAAGGGGGAACTGTAAATTCGTCACGGTATCTTTGACGGCCGTAATTATACGCTCTCTGACAAGATGGAGCACGTGGTCTGCTCCTTCACGATTCGTATACCGTACGGCCTCCCCTGCTTGTTTGGCTCCCTGAATCTTGGTCTGCCCATCCATGGTGTGGCGGCAAGCCTCGGTGTGGGAAGCGGGAGGGAGCCCTTGAAGGTTACCGCACCAGGACGCGCTTCGAAGGGATCGCCGCTTCTTTTTCATGCAGGGGGCGGCCGCGCGGGCTCGCGACAATTTTTCTTGTTTCAAGCCCAACAGAACCGTCATCAAAGCTAAAGCCCAGCACACGCTCAAGGAACTCGGCGGGTTCGGGTCCTTCGGGCACGATATCCCGCCCGGCCACAGTGGGCGCCATCCCTGCCTCACCTTTGGGCCGCACACCTGCAGCCGGTGCAGAAGTTGCCTACCGGGCCCAGACTCGAACTCTGACCGCTTCTTCGGCGTTTTTCCATTCTCGCCATTCCGAATCGAGTTATTTTACAGGCGGCGCTCTTCCCAGCCTGCCTTTTTATTTTTTTTCCCCACAGCCGCGCAACGCGTTGGGTCCATGCCCTTCTCTCCTGGTCCACGGGTCCAGGCTGACGTCTGGTCACTCGGCAGAAAGTTGCAGCGGCGACGACTCCCCCTTTCCGCCACTTCTTTCTCGCCTCGAGGTTCTGGCTTTCTTTACTGTCGGTCGCCAATCAGCCTGCCAACTCTTCCATTGGCATCGACAGGGTCTCGAGGGTGCCTCAACGCCGTCGAACCGACACACAAAGGGTGTTTGGCGTTCTGCGGCGCGGTTGTCCAGCTCCTCTGGCTTTTGCCGGGCGATGAAGAAAAGTGATGTGGCAAGGCCCTGGCTGCCCTTCCCGTTCAAATACTCACCTGTGCTTCTCTGCAAGGACACCGAGGTCGACTGCGCGTGCTCTCTAGATGCGGGCCTCAAGCTCCGCTTCACCTGATCATCAACCCTGAATCTCAAGAAACGTCAAACGCCAGCTCGATCATCGACCCACAACAAAAACGTCTTGGTGGTGCTCATGGCATCAATACCACCGATGTTGGGTGCTCAATTCGCTGCCCCGATTACCGCGAGACATCTCTGATCCGGTCCGTGAGCGTAGGAGGATATCGGAGCCAAAAATAGCATCACTCATTCCAAGAGATTGAGACGCATGCCGTCGACTTCCACGCCAGCTGCGATCTGGCCCGGCGAGACGGTACCGGCGGGAGCTGGGAGAGCCGAGACTATGGGGAGACTCAGCACGAGATATGTATCTGGCGAGGTGAAAAGCTTCAACTGGGGGTCCTTGCTGATACCGCCTCCGCCGACAGTCCTTCTGCGAGCTGATGGCTATTCAAATGCTATCGAGGTGGGTGAATCTTGGTTTCTTGGTCTTCGAGTTCAGTCTCTCATTTGGGAGGGACATTGGGTTCCTCTCTTCCTGGTTACCATTATTCACGACGAGGTGTGGATCTTGTCGAAGCCTTCCACAATCCAAATAATATCTTCAATCGGCCAGCCGCTTGGGTTACTGTTATCTGAAGCCCAGCAAGACTTCCCGCACATATCAGTCACAGTTGGCCGTCGCTTTGGCGTCAAACAAAAATAGCACAAGACAGAGTATCTCATGGCCTGACGTTGCAACACAGTGGCAAACTGGCAAGTCCGAAACCCTACACCTCCACTGATTCGCCCATCGAGAGGCTTAGGTGCAGCATGCAGCACGGGATGCAGGAGCACATTCCCGCCAGTTGCCGCCCCGCTGCGGGTTGCTTGCATATGGGAGACGGGCGAGACATTTTCACCTTTTGCCACGGCGGAAGTTCGTGTCATTCGCGCCTTGAGAGAAGCCTAAAATGCAGAACGAGCAAAAGAAACAAAAACAAAAGATTCTTGACAAGGGCGAGATTCGAACTCGCGCCCCATTACTGAGACCAGGAAGTTGAACTGTGTTCAAGCTGAATTCAGGTGGACCTGAACCTGGCGCCTTGGACCGCTCGGCCACCTTGCCGTGTGTTGTGATGTGGAGTGGCTGCGGGTTGTGAGGTTTTGTTCGCAGACTTGGTGCGCAGGCAGGAGCGCAGCCAGGGCACGCGCCAAGCGAGCACGTGAACTCACATGGCGCTCAAAAACCCCCGCACCATTGGCCCAAATCCCACGATAAGGTCCCCAGCCAACCCCACCACGCCAAACAATCACGTTTCTGGCCCCACCCCCAATTCCCCAAACCAAACCGCAAGACGAAGGTTCATCCCAACCCGCCGCCGCGTGCGACCCGCCCGGCCACCATCGCGCGCCATCCACTTCCAATCCACACCACATATTCTGTACATTGATCACCATCCCATCTGACCCCACCCGACAATGGCAACCCACCTAGACCACGGGCACACCGGCCTGCCCGCGACGACGACAGCGGCGATAACAATCACCCCAACGACCCTCCCCAGCCCCTCTCTCCGCAAAACCGCCTGCCTCGCCCTCCTCCCTGCCCTCCCGCTGTGCATCACACACGGCGCCCTCTCCCATGACCTGGTCCCCGCGCTTGGCCTCATACCGCTCACCTCCTCGGCGGCCGTGTCCTTGTTTTTGGTGCTGAGGGGTCGGGGACGGCGTGGTGCTGGTGAGGACGGTCGGGTGGGCTTTGAAGGGGAGGTTGAGGAGGCTGGGATTGGGCCGGAGGAGGATTATGAGGAGGAAGCTGCGGGTGAGCAGGGTGGTGGGGTGCTGACGCATCGGATTTCGGTGTTTGCTGTTGACGTGGTGCATGCCGCTGGGCTGATGGTTGTCTTGGTGTTTACGTGGATCCGCGCTGGAAAGGTCGGGGATGGGAGGCCGGAGCTGGCGATGCTGGCTGCGTATGCCACGGTGCCGTTGCTGGTCAATTTGTGAGTCTGCCGGGGTCCCGTGGTGAGTGGCTTGTGAGAGGGCGGGAGTGCTGACTGGATTGCAGCTTGATCCATCTGTACCTTGCCGCGCGCGAGTTCGTCGCGGGCTTGGCCATCCCCGGCTTGATTGAGTACACGGCCTGGCGCGCAGTGCCGCCCGACTGCCCGCACTGCGGGCACCGGCTACGCCCGGACGTGCTGCCGCCTATCCCCTGGTACGAGACCGTCTCGCGGCCGAACGTGTCGTTCCCGCAGGTCAGGGTACCAGCCATCTCCCGGCCGTCGCTGCCGGCTTTCAAGCTTCCGAAGTTCTCGGGGCTGAAAGTCCCCAACTGGATGAGAGGCCGGAATCAAGAGTACGCCAGCCTGTTTGTGGACGACGAGCAGAATGAGCGCGACAGGTACCGGGACGACCCGGAAGAGCAATTTGGGGCCCCGTCGGGTTCTACAACCGTGGTTGCCACTGGGTCCGCGGATCCGGCTCCAGTCGAAGAGGTCGTGGTTGGGAAGAAGGACAAGAAGAGAACGGCCAGCACTTCGTTGTTTGGAGAGGACGGAGGTTCTTGGGCGTGAGCTCGGGTTCTGAAGTCTTGTGATTTAGCGAGCGAGTTGATGGCTTCTGTTCGATCGTTCCGTTGTTGATGTTGACAGTCTTAGATACCCCGGGCTTTCTGATTACTCTGCGAGCTTAGCTTAGACTGCTTCTTGCTTTCCCGTTTTTATGCGTTTTCTTTTTCGATTGTCTTTGGATATCCCGGCGTACAGAGACATGAGAGGCAGATGATGAACAGGATGGAGAGCGCTGCTCATCGGCGATATCCGGGAAGCTTTCACTCCCAGATATGGGTGAGATGGTGTGAAGGGATTGTCGTACTCTCTAGCCGGGCACTATGCTAGGCACTCTGGCATATTTGTCCTGGGCACGATAGCTCTAGTCCGCAGGATTGGCCCAGACACTAGTCACACGGGAAGGAGTTGAATATTGAGAATCTAATTGGACGCCACAATGCGCAGCATCCAAGTGCAGTGAAACGAGGAGGGGGTCTGGCGATTCCCAGAGCCTGATCAGCTGGATGGCAGTTTGACACTGCCCGTCACGACTTAATGGAGGCTGGCTGTCACTCAGGGATGCTCGCCACATCCCTTCTCACCATCCCTCTACCACCAACAACCATGCCACATGCAAGACAAGACCAATGCCCGGACTAACAATCTCTCAGCCTGCGCACCGGGATATTTTCCCGACTCCCAGCAACGAAGAGTTTCACGGCCGACGCATCTACGAGGCTTTGGACCCCTCTCGTCAAGAAATACGCCTGATCCGGCTCCATCTCGACAACAACAACGGCCCTGTCCAATGCGATCTTCTCCCCGCCGTCTCCCTCTCCCTAGCCAAAGGCCGATACACGGCCATCTCGTACTGCGCCGGGGACCCCACTAACACCACACCTATCCTGGTCAATGGCGTTACTTTCAACGTCTTCGCAAACGTGGGACTCAAGTCGCCTTTTACAGAACAAGCGGAAGCATAGCAGAATCCTAACATTAAATTCTAGCTGGCCCACGCCCTCGACATAACCCGCGACTTCTGGACCAAGTCCTTTTCCGAGTCCGAGTGCCTCCTCTGGGCCGACCAAATCTGCATCAACCAGTGCAACCTCACCGAGCGCTCCCACCAGGTCGGCTTCATGCGCAGCATTTACTCGTCGGCGGCGCACACCCTCGTCTGCCTCTCCACCTCGCACCGCTCGCCCGAAACCGACACGCTCGGCATCGAGTGGCTCAATCAGCTCCACGAATCCGTCGTTCCCGGTGATGATTACTACATGTACTACTTTGAGCTCGAGCGCCACCTGCGAATGCAGCTCGCTTCACCAACCCCACCAGCCTCCCCAAGCAGCAGAAACACTGCCACCAGCAGCTTAAACACTACTATCACTCCGACCGACACCCCGCCTCGCCGCCGCTCCTCCTTCACTGACGGCTGGCGCGCCTTCTATGCGACCATCTTTGCCAGCCCCTGGTGGCTGCGCGCCTGGGTGTACCAAGAGTTCGTGTCGTCCGCCAACCTGTACTTCCTCTACGGGCGGTCGTCGGTGGCCTGGTCGCGGGTCAGCGAGGTCCTGCCAACGCTGCGCAAGTACCACGGCAACTTTGGCTACTGGGACCAGGGGGAAGTCGAGGTGATTGGCGACCGCGGGGTAGAGGACGCGGTCAACTTCTTTGTGGTCAGCAAGATGCGGTCTGACCGGGCCGGGCCGTACGAGCTGATGGATCTGCTCGCGCAGACACGGCATTTGAGGCGGGCGGATGCGAGGGACGGAGTGTATGCTTTTTTGGGGTTGGTGAGGGAGGATTACGGGATTGTGCCGGATTATTCGGCGGGGAATGGGATGGAGCGTTTGTTGTTGGACATGGCGGGGAGGATCGTGCGGCGGGACGGGAGGTTGGATATCCTCTCGTATGCGTGCCTAGCGCGCGGCGAGCTTTCGCGGCGGCTGCCGTCGTGGGTACCAGACTGGAGTTGTGGGAGGTGTGGCAAGGTGAGGGAGAGGACAATACGGGAGACGCATGAGAAGTTGGCGGCGGCGCTGATTCCGAGGGTACGGGAAGGAGGGGAGTTGGAGGTTCAGGGGTACAAGATTGGGACTTTTGAGAACGGGCAGAGACTTGTTGTTCACTTGGATGGGGTTGCTGTTTGGATAGGATCGGGGCAGGAAGATGACGAGGTGTGGGCTTTAATTGGCGCCCGGAACCCGTTTGTGTTGCGGAGGGTAGGAGGCGTGTATCGTGTCGTCAAGGAAGCTGGGTTCAAGTGGCAGATTGATCTCCCCAAGATGGCTTGGAGATGCGGGTTGCAGAGCCGGGCTTTGTTGATTATCTAGCGGTGTCGTTAGACTTGAATACGCGAAAAACACCGATATTCTTCATTTGTGCTAGAAGAAGGTAAAGAAGGAAAGAAAGAAGAGAATCAGCAAAAAGGGGAAAGATACGGGGAGAACGAAGACAAAAGCCGCCTCCAACCGTCGTTGGCTAAGATCCTGGGTACCTAGGTAGAGAGCCGGATCAAGCTGCAGGTGATACCCAGCCCCCCGCACTTGAGCCCACGACTGGAACTGCGGAAACCCATCATTCCATAACAGTACCCAACCACCATCATGACCATGTCCAACAGCGAACAACTCCCTGATCCGCCCGCGCAGTGGGATATCGACTCCCATCTTCCCCAGCTCGAAGAAAAGAGCCAAAGCGCAACCCAAGAGCATCTCATTCTCGCGCTGGACCATGTTGGTGCACAGTTGGATGCCCACGGCTTCTCGTGGGCGCTCATGGGCGGCTTGGCCCTATTTATGCATGGCAACCAAAATCGTGACACCTTGGATGTCGACGTGGCCGTTGACGCGAGGCCCAAAGACATTATTGCGGCGTTGAGAGGCAACAGGTGCGGATCATGCTTGCGACTTTTCTTTTTTTTTTCCTCCTCCTCCTCCTCCTTCTCCTCCTTTTCTTTTTATCTTCTACTTTGCCTCTTAATTCTCTTCTTCAGGAGCGTTTGTTGGGCCTGCATATACTCCATCTGACTGCCTGCTTCCAATGATACGTAGAGTCTACACGCCACCGTTGCTGTCTATGGCCGGGGCCGGCTGTGGCCGGTTCTACGTTTTGGCAGGCCCCGAGGGGCAGATCGTCGAGGTTGACCTCATTATGGCTGGCAGGGCATACCTCCAAATTCCGGACCATGTGGTGGTAGAGGGCGCTGACCAACCCAGGACACCTCGGCGCCCCGAAGATCCTGGCCGGCGCCACCATCAAGAAGACGGCACAAACGGCGGCAGGCCGGCGTACCTACGACGTGCTCTCATCCCAGCAATTATTTCGCGCCAAGCTCCACGCCCTGAACCAACGGGAAGCCAAGAGGGACTATAACGACCTTATGTGGCTGTGTATGAACTATGGCCGTGAGATCCAAGCGCTGGCGGATACCTTGGACAAACAGGAGCGAATCGGCTTTCTGGACAAGTTCCTGGAGACTCATCCAGCGGAGAACGCCGTCACGGCTCTCATGGATGTGTTGAAGCTTACGGTTCAGAGTCCCGGGGACCTACCAAACCCAATAGGGTATAGTTGATACTCTGACAGGGTCTCTGGCATTTCTTATGCTGTCGCTTCAATGTTATCGGTTCAACTGGTCTGTCGTGCGCCGCCCACCAAAGAACAGACAGTGAGGGTTGGGGTTCTTTGTGGGAAGGAGGACAGTCTCACAGATCAAGTGCGGGGTGGGGTCCGATAGGCCCAAAATGGCCCACATCTCCCTGAAGCCCGAGTCTCACAGGCTTTCTCTTTCACAAAGCACCGAGTCACCGAAAATGACCAACGACAATGACAGCCCGACGGATGCTATACCGTCTTCTGGTGGCCCGGGTGACAGGAACTGCGGCTTCGGTGTTGCTGAGGCACTCGGCGTCATCCAGGCACTGGAGCGGAGAGGAATTGCGACCTGCGTCACAGGGGAAAAGGCGCTGCTGTACTACGGCGCTCGCAAAGTGGCACGAGTAAGGCTTTCTCAGGATCAACAAAGCGCTGTGCTGATGATGAATGTGCCCCCTAGGATTGGGAATTCGCCGTGCCGGACGAGCTGTTCGAAGAGGCGAAGACCTTGTTTGCCCAACATCCCGACTATACGATGTTGAAGTCGGTGATGCCAGAGCCCAGGTCGCTCATCCACACCTACCCGTTCTTCAAGTTGCAGGGGACCGTCTTCACCTTCTTCATCGTCCCCGCCCATGAGTCCAGCATCGATTGCAGCCCAAACAAATGCGAGCGCAGCCACAGCGGCATCTCGTATCCCAAACTCGAGCACTTCGCTCAGGGCCTGCTCGACGCGCAGAAATACCACGACCTGGAGGACTTGGTGGACGGCATGGACCTGGACGACGTGTGGGGCGTGGCTAATCTGCAATTGGGCCGCATTCCGATCGACTCTATCAACCGCAAGAACGAGGTGATCCGTGAGTCCCTGCCAGGCCTCCCTGGCTTGATAGCATCCCTTTCGACTGTCCCAGATGGCAGGCGGAGTTGGACTGCGGCTGTCCAAGGGAAACGTTCCAGGATGTTCCCCAAGCGCTCGGAAGCCATCTACGCAACAAGATTCCGCCTCGTCGGCTCGCCTGACCCTAGGTTGGACAGGGACCGTCAGGTGTAAGTCGATGGGGCACGGCCGTCATCCTGCCGCGAATGGGTGGGTGCCATCCGTAGCTGGGTGGTTCAACGCCTCGCGCTGTTTTGTGTTTTCTGCGACAAGTGACATGCAGCCGACAATACACGTGGCAAGATTGGTGGAGGCCTGTTGCTGCTAACCGTTGCCAGCTTGTTGCCTTTTTGTGAGGCCGTCCGATCTCTGAGCAATGAACGCGTTGTCAAGCTGTGGCCGACAGGGGCCGGAGTGGGCGATCCGATAACCGAGATCGTGGCTGAGCTGGACTCTGCCCCGTCTTCAGCCGCAGCGCGCCTGCCAGCGAGCCTTGTGGGCCCAGCCCCCTGACGCTGATCGAGGCCGAGTCATCCACAGCTCGAGTCCAGGCAGCCAAGATGGCGGCCCACAACTGGTCACGCTTCAACAGCGCGATTCCCTTGCGCGTTCCATTGCGCAGGAGGAGCCGGCTCTTTTTATTCCCCATGGCCAATTCCGGGTTTGGTTGACGGCCATCACTCTACAATTCCACCTTCTAATCTCGGGTCGCGATGCCCTTTTACGCCAACACGCCCGAGTCCCGCTTGGGCCGCGCCGACTCCAAGAACCCCGCGACGACATGCAGAGGCATCACCTCGGGCGGCCGCCCGTGCAGGCGCCCGATCGCGGCAGCAAACGCGATCCCCGAGAACTCGCGTCTGAAGCCCTCCGCGATCCGCACCGACGATCCGACCGACGAGAACCTCTATTGCTGGCAGCACAAGGATCAAGCGAGCGCCTCGGCAAAATCGAGTCCGGGTCCTAGGATGTCCCATACTCCTATTCTCGAGGAGAGGACAAGCCTGGATACGCTTGCAGATCGACTGGGGCTCATCCACACACAATCTGAAGGGGCCCAGAAGCCAGGAAAAGGAGCGGGGAGACCCAATGGAAGCGCGGGTGGGAAACAGCAACGTCCTCGCCCGAGGCCACAAAAGGAAACCACTTTCTGCTTTTGCTTCCGGATCCCCGTTGACGAGGTCGAGCTCCCGCCACGCCCGAGACCCCACCCCGTCCAGCCAACGTCGGTGTCGACCCCGCCCAGATCCAACGGAAGGAAGACCTCGAGTCAACACCTGGCGCCGTCGCCGTCTCCCTCGCGACCCCGGCCACACTCAGCCCAATCCCCAGGCCGCAGCTCCCGGCGCACCTCGGGAGCCTCGCAGACGGGACAATTCATGTCTCTAATTCCCGACGACACCCCGCCCGAAACAGCCTCCCGCCTCCTGGCGGAGCTCGCCAAGCCCGTCTCCCAGCAAGACGAGCCCGGGTACATCTACATCTTCTGGTTGACCCCCGAGTCGGACCCCTCCACGCCCCCAGCCGAGGCCGCCCGCTCGCTGCTCGCCCCTCCGTCCACACCCACCCGCAGCGGCGGTCGCCGACCAAGCGACGTGCTATCCTCCTTCGCCCGGCTAACCGTCGACGATGAGGATGCCGAGAACAACGACACGGCTGCTGCTACTGCCCCTGCGAAGGCCAAGAAAACAGTCCTCCTCAAGATCGGCCGCGCCACCAACGTGCAGCGCCGCCTCAACGAGTGGCAGCGCCAGTGCGGCTACAATCTGTCGCTGATCCGGTACTACCCGTACGTGCCGTCGAGCAGCCCGTCCGGGGGCGCGGTGCCGCGCAAGATCCCGCACAGCCACAAGGTGGAGCGGCTGGTGCACATCGAGCTGGCCGGGCGCGGGCTGCGGGTCGCGGACCGCGAGAAGTGCGAGGCGTGCGGGCGGGAGCACCGCGAGTGGTTTGAGGTTGAGGCGTCGAGGGCGGCGGTGGCGGATGTGGATGAGGTGGTGAGGCGGTGGTCGGATTGGGATGAGGGGGGTGTTTGAGTGGTGATGGGAGAGGCGTCTTGTTTTTGCGTGGGATACATCAGGAGCATAGCATTGGCGTTTGGCGGTGCATTGTGCAAGAGCATTTGGGTTTTTCAGTTCACCGTATATCTCGGTAATATCATTACGCGTTGATCTGCAGTGCTCCGTTCAACCGGTTGTACCTGTGCTCAGAACCTTTCCGAGCCCAACGCCAACTAACAACGCCAATCACAAACCCAACCTCCAGCAAACCCACCCAATGCAACCCGAAGCACCAAAACGCCGCCCAGTAGCACAATCCCACACCCTCAGTTCCCACAGGCACCAAATCACCAGGTATTAAACCCTACAATCCCATCCGCCAACAACTCCCCCCCGCGGCGCATCGACACCCGCCGCCCGATGATGCCGTCCCGCCCGCCAACGCTGAGCGCCACGGTCGCGTCCAGCGGCATCATTTCCACCCGGCCGTCGTCTTCTTGGGTAAGACCGGAGCGAGGGATGGCGTGCTGGTGCTGGCGCAGGGTGAATTGCCGGAGGAGGCCGGCGGAGGAGAGAGGGGCTGTGAGGTCGCCTGTCTCGCTGTTCTTGGGTTAGCATTGGATAGGAAGAGGGAGGCGGGAAGCGGGGTCGTACTGGATGGAGACGAGCAGGGCGTTGTTGTTATTCTTGTCGTCGTTGTTGAGAGGGGAATGGTGTTGGAGGAAGCGGACGTGGGTGGCGTGGCTGCTTGTGGGAGAGGTGGGGTTGACGAAGAGGAGGTTGCCGAGTGGGAGATGGGACTGGGTGTGGCCGGGGGCGGGGAAAAAGTCGACACGTGCGCCGATGCGGGGGGTGGAAGAGGGTGTTTCTTGGCCGCACATTGTTGAATGATGTAGACTGTGTTGGAGATATATCGTGGTTGGTGAGGGTCCAGTTTGAGGTTCGAGGTTGAGTTCCAGGCTGAGTTCGAGGTTGAGCACTTGAGGACTGAGGTTTGGAGGGTAAGATTTGAAGAACGGATGGCATCTCAAAGATGGCAATATGTTATATACCGACAAAGATAACCTTACAGAAACAACCTGCTCGTTTTCAGGGGCCGGCATGCCTCTTCTCCATCACTCCTCCAACGCCTCTGCAAGCCCAGACCTCAAGGTTGCCCAGCAAGGTGGTCGAGGCCGGAGCCAAACTCCCCAGACCCCGGCGAAATCGCCCCAAAAGCCAAAGCAGGGGAGCATCGACAGGCCAATCAGGACCAACCAAGGCGATGAAACAGGCCCAAAACGGTCAATTTCGGCCGGCAAAACGTCTCACCCTGGCCCGCAAAGGCCAATTGAGCAGGTTTGCGCGGGTATGGAAATTGTGGGCACCTCGACGACCGCCTGACGCGTGGCAAGATGCCCGGAACTCCGGGGCGGACCTGGGCCTGACCTGACGCGACTTCGAGTGTTCGGGGCTAACAACGCTAACAACTCTAACTTGCTCATCCCACGCACACGCACCTTGATGAGCACGTTTCATCATTTTCTTGCGCAAGAATATCCATACCTGTCTGGGTAGTCAAAATGGTCAACATCAGCAGCCTGTGGCAGTACCTGGCGCTGCAAGCGCCGCTGCACTCGTCCCTCACCGGCGACTCGCTCAACCTCACCAAAATGGGACTCTCTGCCTACACCCTCCCGGCTCTGCCGTACGCCTATGACGCCCTGGAGCCGCACATCTCAGCCCAGATCATGGAGCTGCACCATACCAAGCACCACCAAGCCTATGTGACGAACCTCAACAAGGCCTTGGAGTCGCACGTCGCCGCCGTTGCCTCTGGTGACGTCGCCGCCCAGATTGCGCTGCAGCAGACCATCAAGTTTAACGGCGGCGGGCACATCAACCACTCGCTGTTCTGGAAGAACCTGGCCCCCGCGGGCACCGAGGAGACGGCGGTGGGTGCCGCCAGCGGGCTGGTTGCTGAGATTGAGAAGACGTGGGGAAGCGTTGAGAACTTCAAACAAGCCTTCTCAGCCGCCCTGTTGGCGATTCAGGGGTCTGGCTGGGGTTGGCTGGCCAACCAAGAGGGCACTGGTGGCGGCCTGCGCATTGTCACCACCAAGGACCAGGATCCAGTCGTTGGAGGCCTTGTGCCAGTTTTTGGCGTCGACATGTGGGAGCACGCCTACTATCTCCAGGTTGGTCCCTTGCTGTTCTCGTTAGTCCGACACACTGCTCACATGAAACAGTACCTCAACGGCAAGGCTGCGTATGTCGAGAATATCTGGAACATCATCAACTGGAAGACAGCCGAGGGGCGGTTTCTGGGAAAGTCACAAGAGAACCCAGACGAGAAGACTGAGCTTTGAACATGTCTCGGTGTAATTCACTTTTGGATATCCGTAACCGAATTCCGCGTTCCTTGTTCTATTAATGGTCTCGCAGGACGAATACCTGGTACATAACCATGACACCCCCAGCGGCCGGCGTAGATGCTTTGCCGTGTTCATCTCAGCTTCCACCGTGCCAGAGCCAGGCAAAACCATCAAGTCTCGCCGAACATGGGCTGCGCCTCCTGTTTGTGCCCCCCCTCCCTCCAATTTGCCCCCTGTCAGGTGCCTGGTCTCGCGTGTATACGAAAGTATTCCACTCCAGCATTCATATACCTGACACAGGCCACCTTGCTGTTCGAACCATGGCGGCGGAATGCAGCAGGGCGCCGAACCAGGGCGTGGCGCACACAGCAGAGCTGGGATGCAAGATCTGTCCCTCGGCCACGACGCCTCCTCACCTGGCGGCCAAGTGTTGCGCTACAAACCCGGATATTGACCCATCTCCCCCTGTGCTACATGGAGGCTTCGTTTGTGGTATCCCGCGAGCGGCCACCTGCATCTCAGCCGCTGCAGGAACGAGCAAAGTAAGCCTTGGGAAGATCAACGCCACCATATCCCGTTCGTGGATTTGTCTCGGCTGAGAGTTCTTCCACACTCACACCATCATTTCTTTCCGCCTCACCTGTGGTGACACCGGTAAACACCCTTCCATCACGGACTAGATCGTTGCCTCACTGAATCCCATCCTCGTCTGTTCAAGCCATCTCTCAGTCGGCTTTCCGCCGTCGTTGCAAACGGCGCCCTCTTGTCGTACAGCAAATGTGCAATAACCCCCCAGTGACGGAAGCACGGTGCCGCCGCCAGTGACTGGGCAAATCCCTCCGGCTGGACCAACTCCGCTGGGCCGTCGCGACTTTGCGTCGCCATCCGAGTTCCACGATGTCGCACGACCTTCCCAGACGAGACAACCACGGCTACCGTGTCGGACAACTGCGGACCACTCTTTCAAACCAAGACACAACGGGAGGTTCCTTCGCCCATCTCGCGTTGCCAGGCCGAGTGAGGCCGTCAACGGATCAATATCCATCGGCAACCTGCTGCTGTGGGAGGAGATGGCGGATCGGTGCAGCTTCATGCGGGCGCAAAGTACACACTGGGACCTGGTAGTCTCAGCGGAGATAACGGACCCTGCGTTGTTTGTCTCTCTCTTCGGCCCAATCTGCAACGGCAACCAGGTTTTCTCGGCTCACCAGCCTGGCCTTTCAGGGTACTTTACCAGCATCCCCTCGCCATATCCATGGATCAACAGATCATTTAAGGAAGGAGAGATGTCCGGATGGCTGAGCGCAAACAGACTCGTTGTGGAGCCGCGGCCTCAGGGGTGTCAAGGTGCAAACGCGGGAGAGGGCCTGTCTCTGCGGTTAGGATGGTGGGATGACGAGAGTCTATAAGAAAGTTCGCGACTCTTCTCTCTTCTCTGATTTCTCAATCTGCTGTGCATCCAAAGCCTGACTTCAAGTCGACGCTCACACTCGTTTCTAACTCCTCGAACTCACGGTGTTCACTATGCCGAGGCCTTTTCACTCGTTGGCGCTCCTGAGCCTTGGGTACGATGCCACTCGTGTTGCCTTGAGTTTGGTCTTGGTTGCTGACTGAACCGCAGTCCTCGTCTCGCACTTGGATATGGCGCACACTCCATGCATCCAGTTACAGTCACTGCCACAATCACCATGACAGAGGCCTCGACTGTCACACTTGGTGAGGCGGCGTGCAACAACGTGGTCTACGTTCCGACCACGGTGACCGTCTATGGGGGTTATTCCTCCGCTTCGGGCTTCTCCAGTGTGTCTGGACTGCCGACCGGTAGCGCCAGTGATCATGGTCCCTGGCTCAATGCTACCTCGGCCTCGAATGCACCGTGCACGCATGGCTCGCCGTCTTCAACGGGCTTCGGAACAGCCACCTCTAGCCGAGCCTTGACTAACACCAGCCTCGCTTCCCATCCGACGTTGACTGCGACAGCCGGCACCACCATCGAAAGCGCCGATCCCATTGGCACCTCCATCCCTCGGACTAACTCAACTCGGCCTTCGAGCACCGAGCAGGATGTGACGACGGTGGTCACACTGACGGTTACCTCCTCCGCAGTAGTCACTGTGACCGGGACTGCTCCAGGTTCCGGCTACGGCACGGTGACCGGGCTTCCTGGAAACAATTCCACGCCCGCTTCAGCGCCCTACCAGCCCAGCCTGACCTATCAGACTACTGCCCCGGGTAAGCTCAAGCCAGCCACCCACTTGCCTTCCCCGAAATCTAACCCTTGACCAGCACAATCCACCCACCCGACTACCGCAAACGAAACCGCAGCCAAGTCCTCAACCTCTAAGGCCTTTACTCTGCCCTCCAGCTTGAGCCTCAGCACCATCCTCAACCCAAGCACCACAGCAACCAGCATCCCCCTCCACAACAACACCTCCATCTCCAAGACCACAACCGCCATCTACTCTACCGAGTCCAACGACCCCCTTTTCACCACCTCCAACACACCCCATCCCTCCACCACCCAGCATACCTCCGCCGCTCCCACCACCACCACCGACGGAGGTGCCAACAACGGAGGCGACTACGGCAGCTACTCATACCCGTCTCCCACCATCCCTGGCACCACCAGCCACACTGCAACCGGCCCGAGCACGGCCCGTGGCAGCAGCGTCAGCAGTGTAGTCTCTGTGGAGCCGATCGGCGGTACGACATCGGGCATCACGGGTCCGGGCACGGGATTGCAGCCGACGCTGACCGTGACTCGGACGACCTTCTTCACTGAGACTCGGGCCAGCTTGACCACGACTGCTTCGGTGTCGGATGGGTATGGGGAGGGGTATGATGGGTATTATTGAGTGGGTTGGTGGTAATGTGGGTGGTTGGTGGAGAAGGGAGAATTTTGGGAAAGGGTGTGTTGGGTTCAGTTCGATTCGCTTCAATTCTTGTTTGATGGTTTGTTTGTACTTAGGTTGAGGTATTGGGGTATGAGAGGCGTACTGATGAGTTGGCATGGTTCAACAATCAAGCTGAAAGAGGTGCAACTCGTCATTCGGCTGTGAAACACCACGCACCATGCACGGGAACTGTCGTCTCTGAACAGGGGGTGACGCCTCGCCGAAGGCTCCAAAGCATGGAGTTTATTTGAAAGACCAAGCTCTCCGGCGTAGATAATCCTGGTAGTTTTTCCGGCACTGAAAAGTATGGAAAGCATGGAAGGCATTGAAGGATGAGACCGCGGTGTGCGGCGCAGTCTTGGAAGAGGATCCGGCACAGCATGATGCCTTTTTCGCAACGTCAGCTTGTTAACGGGAAGAGAAACAATTGGCTGCCGCTTTTGAGAAAGCCCTGCATCTCCTAAACACTCGGCCCTATTTTGTTTTCAGTGGCGTGAGGGCGGGAGCTGAACGATAATAGAAGGCGGATTCAACTACCTAATTAATAGTAGCGCAGGATATACTCAGGTCCCGGAATCCTGCATCCTCTCAGCCTCCTCCCGCCCATCAAAGGATGTCAATGGCTGGCTGAGTGGTGTGGTAGACAGTTGCACAGTCTTGTTGAGTCCAAAGGCCGGACGTGTATATAACTGCCATCAACAACCACCCAATCCTCCTTGACACAGTAAGTCTCCCACCATTGATTCCCCCCTTCTCGTGATCCACAATGAAATCCTTTCTTCTCGCCCTCGCCGCCGCCACGGCATCAGCAACCGACCTCCTCCTCCCTCTCTACCAATACCCCGCCAACAACGGCGCCGCCTGGAACCCCATCGTCGAAGCCCTGACCCTCAACAAGGCCCTCACCGCCAAGATCATCATCAACCCCAACAACGGTCCCGGCAGCGGCAAGGAGGGCATCAACGACCCGCAGTACGTCGCGGGCGGCAAGGCCCTCACGGCGCTGCCCAACGCCCAGCTGCTCGGCTACGTGCACACGTCGCTCGACTTCGGCACCACGCGCTGCACCGTGCCGTATGCCGACATCACGGCCGCCGTCAAGACCTGGACGACCTGGGTGTCGGCCGGCATTGCGATCCGCGGCATCTTCGTTGACGAGGCGCCCGCTGATGACACCAACGCGGCGTGCGTCAAGTACATGAGCGATCTGACCGCGTTTATCCGCGCCCAGACTGCGTTTGGGACCAAGCCGATCGTGGTGTTCAACCCCGGCGGCACGGGCAGCCTGCAGGGGTATTATAATCTGCAGCCGGAGCAGCCGGACCTGATTGTAGCCATGGAGACGTGCTTTGTGGTGCCGGAGCTGGCTGGAGAGGATTATGACCAGTGTCCGAAGGCAGGCGGGTATGAGAGGTATGATCATGCCGGGGTGGGCAGCTCGATTGATACAGTGTTGCTCCCGAACGTGGGCACGACGAATGCGCCGCGGACGGCGGTGTTGGTGCACGGGTTTCATGACTACAATGGGGCGGCGGCGAACCTGAGCGCCACGGCGGCGGTGCTGCAGCAACTGGTTGGGGCGGTAGTGAAGAAGAATATCGGGGCGACCTTTTTCAATACGGCCGGGTATCATACTTTCTCGGATGGGCCAGCGTCGATTGGGGCTGTGGCGGGGTTGTTGAAGGCTGCGAAGGGGGTGTAGGTGTGAGCATTGGGAACTCAGACTGTGTGGTGCGTCGAGGGACTGTAGATTTTCTAGCTCTGTATCTGTATGGAAGTTTGCTTAGAGTTGACCGGGAGGTACATCATTAAACGTTGAACTGGACATTGCTCCTAGCAAGCAGTGCCCTTGTTGCTGTAGCACTCCAAAACGCCGTTGTTATTGTCGACAACCAGGTCTGGGTTTGGGATAGCCCTGGTCAGCCGAGCAACAAAAAGACTCAAGGGGTCTCAGGGGATCCACTGACTGATATCAAAGACGGCAGTCGGCCAGTCAGCTTGGGCGGCACCGGTACCGGGATTGCATTTGCAGTAGATCACAGTCGGTCCGCCGTCAACCACCAGACCGCTGGTTGGTTTGGTGTTGGTGCAGTTGACACATTGGTCGCCGAAGTGTGGTCTGTCTTTAATGTCAGCCCCGAAGCGGTGAGTCTTTTGTTAAATGGGAGGATCCTTACCCGGCCCCGAGAGGATCCTCCTGCAGGCGTCCGTAGTTGTTTTTAAGACAGCGGTTCAGGTCCAGCTTGGAGCACTTGAGCTGCCCAAAGATGTTATTGCAGTTGCCCGTCAGTATCTTGCCACTGACTTTGAGTGTGCTGGCATCGCAAGAGCCAACAAAATCAGAGGCGAGAGCGCCCGTGGCCCCAAGCCCGAGAAACAGAACGGAGAAGATAGACTTCATCGCGATTGCGTAGCTGGATGGCAACTGAGGCTGGAAAGAGGCTGGGGGCTGTCGGGGTGGGGGCTGGCCGTCGGTTGCGATTAAACGAGACTTCGACGATCGAGTCCGGGTGAATGTTCAAGGCTGGCCTGGTCGACGGCTGTTATACCAGATGTTCGCCGAGGGGGGGGTCTGCCCAGCCCGGAGGCGAGGACGTCTAGGCCCTGGGAGTCCTGGTCCGGAGGTCATTGATGGGAATGCACCTGAGATAAGTGAAAGCAACACAAGACTGCAACCGTGTGCTAGGAGGAGGGAGACGTTGATATTAACGTGGCCGTTAGCGTTGTGATACGCTGGATTGTGTCGGGCAGCTAAACCGGGTTCCGGCTTCCGGGATAGGTCAGGGGCTGGGTAGCCCCCTTAGCCAAGGCCTGGCATGATATCCGTCGAAGCGGAGGCTAAGCAGGAGTTTCCGATATTGGACCTAATAATAGATATCTGCCTTCAAAGTTAAAAACTTAATCAACTCTGCCCGGGTAAATCAAATTGCGGATCCTTGTGGCTGGGAGAAGACGGCTTGGCCGGCCCCCACGATTGGCTGGCAATCTACCGGCACGGAACCGAGCTCTGGAAAGAGAAAGGAAGCTCCGGCTTTTAAAGATGGTCGCGGTGAGTCTCGACTCTTCATAGTTCTGAGAACGGATGGGCGAGACTGACCAGGGTGAGCGACTTACACCGAGCCCGCCCGGCCTGCTTGGGACTTCGCTTTTGGGACGTCAAGTCGCGTCGCCTAAGAACACATATAATCAATGGAGCGACATTGACCGCACACAATAAATCACAGTTCTTGGAGAACTCGGGCCGCTGCTGTGACGTGTGGCGGTAATCCCTACCCTTGGTGCGGGATAAGAAAACGCCCAGACATGACCAGCTGGTCAGAATTATGGATCTGGGTGCCATTCTCATGCTGCTTGACAGCCGGCGACGCCTAGAACAGACAATTTGCGCCGGACCCAGGGCAAAGATGCAATTGCGGACGCTTGGGGAGCGGGTGAGGAGGGAAGCAACGGGGTCGGCTTTTCAAAGCAGAACGGTCTGATGCCGGAGAGTTCAACGTCTCTACGTGGCGTTCACCTCACGGGAACGGTCCCGGGAAATCCTCGAGAAAACGCGGTTCACAGCCGAGAGCAATCTAATCACTCGTCAGAGGTGTGCACACTTCTGATTTTTACATATCACATCATACCAAGCTAACGTCCCGTGTCCATCACCAGCCCGCTCTTACTCCTCTCTCGGCTGGTAACTTCAAGCACCTCTTGAGCATTGAGACGTGACTTGATCGTAGAAACAAGCGAGTACGGCCTGCCTACCTATCATATTTTGGATTTTCTACCTCCACCCCAGGGATCAGTCGCCAGCTACATCTCACACTGGGAAAAAGAGAACACGGAGCTCTATCCATCGCCCAAGTTGGCTCTTTCGTCTGCCGGCGATGTTAACCTCCAAGTCGAAACAGCCGCGAGCCGACGCACGTGGTGTCAGCTTTGTGGTTGAAGCACGAATCGAGGTGGTGTTGTGCCCACAGCCGAGCGGTAATAATCACACCAACAACTGGAACTAAATGCATGAGCCCAAGCTTGACATTACAGCCTTCGCTACCCCGACTACCTGTTTCAAACGGCGCCGCCACACGCGGCTTAGGTTCCCTTCGCCGAGCTTAAGTGGTGTAGAGCCAGATTTCTGGTGCCGCGAGATAAACCCAGGGATTTTGGTTGCAGAATGTCTCGCGCTCTAAATCCTACCTGCGCCCGAGTCTCAAAGGATCTGGAATCAAGCTAATAACAAGAAAAGACCAAAAGAAAAGAGAGAAAGGGTAAACCGAAGAAAGGGTGGGCATGTTCCTGCCATGGAGGCGGCCCAGTTTCTGCCATGGAGGCGAGCTGTTCCATTCCTAGTGATCAGAGGAGGTTGCCAGTACTTGGTTAACTGCAGGGAACTGGCATAAACATCGTGATTCGTGAAGGTCCGAGTTTGGGACTGGCGGCGAAACGGGCCGAAATAGGATGGTCGTCGCAGTCCGGGCCGGCCGTCGGCAGGTGGCGACCCACTGAGACCCCGGCTCGATCCCACTGGTTGCCCTGTTTTCAGCCTTTCCAGCTCCGTTTCCCCCGGGCAAAACCAACCTCAGCCCCAGGCCTGAGGAACACTCACCCTTCTTCGAAGCACTCAGCCACCCAACCATGGACAACACCGAGACCGGGCCAACGACGGCCATACCAAACCAGGTGCCGTACCTGGAATATCCCTCAGCAAGACGGAACGATCCCGGCCGGCAGCAATGTCTGGTTTTTGTCATCCCCGGCAATCCCGGCCTCATCGCATACTACGAGCCGTTCATGAAGACGCTGCGCCAGCTGCTGGATGAAAAGGAGGCAAAAGACGGCTGCCACTCAGCCTTCCATATCCACGGCCGCAACTTACTCGGCTTTGCTGACGCCGACCACTCACCCCATTTTGGCACCCTGTCGCCCTCGGGCACCTCCACAACCGAACCCTTCTCCCTTGAAGACCAGATCAACCACACCTCCACCGGCATCATTGAACTCACCCAAGCTTCCAGCACCACCCCCGCCTTCACTTCCGTAATTCTAATCGGCCACTCCGTCGGCAGCTACATCGCCCTCGAACTCTTCAACCGCCACCACCACCACCCAACTCCCTCACCAACGCCTCCCATCCCCCACCTCCTTCACTCCGCAATCCTCCTCTTCCCAACCATCACCCACATCGCCCTCTCCCCAAGCGGCAAACGCCTCGACCTGCTCCGGACCACGCCCCTGCTGGACCGCACGGCGCACCACATCGCCAAGGGCTTCGTGGACCTGCTCCCGCGCTGGGTCCTCGGCAACGTGGTGCGGCGCGTGCTGCGGTTCCCCGCGCACGCCGCCGAGGCGACGCTGCAGTTCCTGGCCAGCCGCGACGGCATCTGGCAGGCGCTGCACATGGGCAAGGACGAGATGCGGGTGATTGGCCCGGAGGTGTGGGGGAAGGAGCTGTGGGAGGCTGTGGATGCTGTTGAGGGGGGTGAGGATGAGGAGGGGGGTGGGTTGGAGAAGAAGGCGGGGAGGGTGAGGTTTTGGTTGTATTTTGGGGAGGGGGATCATTGGGTTGCGGATGAGTGGCGGGATGAGTTTATTACGCGGCGGGAGAGGGAGGGGGGAGGCGGGACGAGGGTTGTGCTTGATGAGGCGGGGGTGCCGCATGCCTTTTGCATTCGTAAGTTGTTGGGTGGTGGGTTTGGGGCTGTTGTGAGGGGGTTGTTTGCTGACGATGTGGCAGATCACAGTGAAGCGGTCGCGGAGAAGGTGGGGAGATGGATTGGAGAGGCTGTTGGGATTTGAGTTGAAGGCGAGCGAGACAGCCACGGTGACCATGGCGAAGGCGACGGTGAAGCCTCGGGCTTGAGAACCTGGCTCAGCCGTCGGATCTGTCAAGGACTCAGGGTTTTTCCTGGCGGCACCGGCGACCAACACCCAGCTTTTCACAGCAGCAGCCAACCATTTCACCGTGTCTGGCTTTTCTGGACGGAAGTATTCCGGCTTGGCCCTTCCAGTTGACCGAGGAGGCCGGCCTTCTTGGCTGATTAGTGATGCTCTTGTTCTTGGCCTTCAGCGCTCTTGGAGCCGCCATGAACACGCCATCGATCGTCGAGCTGGCCCGGGCCGGACCGCAAGAGCAGGGGCATCCTGTTCGAGGACCAGAAGGAGTCCGTCCCCGTCTCGCTCGCCACGGGTTTCGGTCGAACCTCGCGTCAACGTGGCTGGCGAGCGGAGGAGAATACCGCGCGGGAGACGCAGTTGGATTTACGACCAACCCAATTGGATTAGGTCCAGCTGAAAGTTCTGCGCCCAGGCCAACGCTCGGTGGAGCGAGCGCCCAGTTTGAAGGAGAGCGGCTAGCCGGATGGTTGCAGCAAGTTTAGGCACCCGAATTCTCTGAACCAAGATTGGCCGCCCCAGCTCCACCAGACGATCACGACTCAGGTCAAGGTGTCGGGTACTGCCGCGCTCAACCCTCTTCGCTGTTGGGGAGAACTAACACTCGCCAACTTGGCAGGAGACCCCTTCCGACGCCCTTCGGGGGATGCAAGCTGGAATTTGCGCGGTCTCAGGCCCCGTTCAATCAGAAAAATCAAATTGCCATTTGGGGTA
>FTCU01001142.1_pt1 | contig 30395 bp, 38 predicted proteins | sample 1639521 | NCBI WGS metagenome assembly FTCU01 (sample SAMEA3914864, study PRJEB12502) | metagenome | biome: forest; material: soil | place: USA | collected 2012-03-12 | depth 0.3 m
AATCCCTGGTGTTGTATGTTTTTGCTGTTTCTGTGGAGTGTTCCCAAGAGGATTCTCTCCCTTCCTGCTGTTGTCAAACGTGCAACAACTTCCTTTCGACCCCAACGCACAACAAGCACGCACTCACACCAGCAGGTGCTCGCTCACTGCACAAATTTTGCCATATTCCCTAGCGGTGGCGTCAAATCTCTCGCTTTCACCGGCACACCCACCAGACAGGACAAGAAGCCAGCTCAACCATGAAGGTGGTTACGGACAGCGCGGTGCTCGAAGCACTTGGCCCCTCAATCGCCGAGATCCTACGCGTCTCCGGCGCTGCAGGGGGCTTCGGTCGGCATTTTTGATGGCCGGACTCAGCAAACACATGTTGCGGGCTTTGGCTCTCGTGATGTCGCCGCGGGCCTGGTCCCCGATGAGCACATCGTCTACCACCTCGCATCTCTGTCCAAGAGCTTCACCGCGACCGCCATCGCTCTCTTGGCTGCCGACGGCAAGCTCTCGTTTGAGGATTGCATGTGCGACCTTCTCCCCGGCTTTCACCATCCCGACGAGGCAATCAACTCCCACAGCACGCTGTTGGATTTTGTCTCGCACCGAACCGGGCTCGCCAGCAAGAATGCCCTTTGGCAACAAAACGGCCAGGAGCTCTTGCTCAACGAGAACGATACGCTTCCGATGGTGACTTACCTGGAGGCCGTCCATCCACTCGGGAAACGCTGGACATACAACAACTTCGGCTACGACGTTCTCGACAATGTCATCTCACGCGCCTCCGGATCATCATGGGGCGCATTTGTCACCTCGCGGATCCTCCAGCCACTGGGCCTCCGGGAGACAACCACAGCTCTCCGTCCGCCGGAGAAGAATTGGGCACATGGGTACATGCCTGGACCTGACGGGGAGTTGGCCGACGTAGGGCGGCCCGTGATCGCGGCCGGGTCGGTACAACAAGCTGCCAACGGGATCAAGAGCACCGTGAGCGACCTTCTCATTTACTACCGGGCTGTCCTCGACGCGTGGCGCTCCGAGGCCGAAAACGATGGCGTTCGCTCGAAGGAATCACCATCTCCGCTCAAGAACATCAAGGAGCTGCTCAGGCACCACATCCCTCTCGACCCGGACGCAGAAGGCCAGTGGTACGGCGGCGGCTGGGCAATAGCAGAGCTCCCCGCTCCCCTCGGAGGCATTGGCACAAACGGCATGTTTGTCCCGGCCATGCCTCTCGTGGGCCGCGGATGCAGCAAAAAAGAAAGCGACGGCGAGGCCAAAGGCCCGACGGTTTGGTATCACAACGGAAGCCTGGTCGGCTTCTTCAGCTCGGTGCACATTCTGCCCGAGACAGGGACCATCATCGTCGTCCTGGTCAACTCGATCCCCAAAAACGACGCCGCCGACTGGGTCGGCCAACTCCTCGTCGAGGAGATGCTGGGCTGTCCCGACAAGAACGACGACCTCGCCCTCGCCCGAGAAAGCGCCGGCGCTTATGACGCCATGTGGGCGCAGCTCCCCCACGACGTGGACAAGGCCAGGACTCCCGGGACGCACACGAAACCGCTGGCGGCGTATGCCGGGCGGTACTACAATAAGCTGGGGAATTGGTTCATTGAGGTTGTGCACGACAAGGAGGGGCTGGGGTACTCGTTCCAGGGCCGGGCCACGCAAAGTCATCGGTTGCAAGTGTTTGGGACGGATACGTTCTGCTGGCCGCTGACCGAGGCCGAATCTCGGGCGAGGGGTCGCTGGCCTGATCTGGATGTCGCGACATACGTCTTTCACTTTGGGGCTGACGGAGACGGGAACATCGCGACGCTTCGGTGGGCGCACGATCCGGATGTGCCTGAAGGGGAGACATTTGTGAAGAGAAAAGCCGAGGAATCAGCCCACACCGAGTTGTAAGGTGATTGGCGACATGGCCTTGGATCTACCATTAGTTTGTTTCTCGATTGCAAAAGAAAATGACACCTCGACAAAAGAGTGAGTCTCGGCAGTGGCCTGACCGCCACCGAAAGATCAACGAATCAAGGACGTTGGCTCAAAAGCAGCTGTTGCTGTGTGTCTTGTCACCGCTTGGTCCAACGAAAATGATCAAAGTTACTTCATCATTTCAGAACAGGGCTACGCGCTGTGTATTAATAGTCGAAAGATTGAACGGCTACCTTGATCAGGCAAACAAGAAACCAAGAAGCTGAGCGCTGTGGCATTGGAGACGGAGTCGGACTCGACGGTCTGCTCAGGGTTGGCAAGGGCCCCTGAATTCACCCCGTTCTGAGCCCGGCTCCACGGTCCCGAACACGGTGGGCGTATCAAGCAGGCCGAGGGGGCACATGTCGTTTACCACTGTGCTCGCCGTGGTTGTCGTCTTGGTCCTCACCACGCAGGTGAACCCATTGTAGGAGCCGCCGACGCAGTTGAGTGTTTCCTGACACACGATGCAACAGTCCTTCAGGCTCGTCACCCCGTCGAGAATCACCGGGGGGTAGCCGGTAGTCACCATGCTGTCAGCCCAGTTGTTGCCATCGCAATTAGGATATGCAACGACTACAGCCGTGGCCAAGGCCGTAGCGGTCTGATAGCAGGCGCTGGTGTCAGTTGACGGGTGGTGGTGCCAGCATGATTTGGGTCGCACGTACCGAGGTAGAAGTTGTCTCGACAACAGAGGTATTGACCGTCGTCGCAGTCACGACCTCGGTCTCGGACACAACCTCGGTCTCGACGCTTGTAGCGGTGAGGGTAACAGTTGAAGCGGGCACGGTGCTCCCGACCTTCACCGTTACCGTCTCCGCGCCCAACAAGCAGCTGCACGCCTTGGAGAGTCTCGAGGCGGGATGGTGGACGAGGTTCGTGCTCACGAGGGTCGGGCAACTGACTGTTGCCGAGGTAGACAGGGTGCGCTTTTTCATATTTGGGACAACTGTAAAGAGCCTAGTCGAGGTGGTTGTCGCTGTCGTCACAGTCACCGTCGTGTCTGCATACTCGGTGCTTGTCTCGACCGAGAGAATCTCGGTAGTGGTCGTGCTGTGATTCAAGACATTGGTCAAAATCCCCACCTCGTAGTATACACTAGCTTCAACGGACGGACTTACAGCAGCTCAGTCTCGGTCGTTGTCTCGGTCGAGGCAACAAGGGTTGTTACAGTAACAGCTGGAAGTTCTGTAGTAAGGACGACAGTCACGGTGACGGTGTCGATGTCGATATAGCTTCTGCAAAAGGCCTCGGCTTGCTCCTCCAGATCCGGAACGCAGGCTTCGGGGAGATTCCTGCGGCAGCTGAAGTATTGCAGAACACCGCCAACAGAGCACTCGTCGAGGAATCGGGGCCGGAGGGCCGCGACCAGAGGTACGACGCCCGGAGCCGAGGACGGCGAGGACCACGGCGGATCACATTTTGGATGCGGCAGAGCTGCTGGGTTGTGTACCTAAACGAATGGCTGGGCTCACAGTGGCCCGATGTGCGGTTGACTGTTGAGAGGATGGAGATTGACGTGGGGAGAGAGAGGCGCTCCAGCTTGGGTTTTGACGAAGTATTTTCACAGCTCCCACCAGCGCGGGTAAGACGAATCCGGTAATGCAAACCGAGATTATTGATTTTTGTTCTCGCTGACAAGCGCGAGCTACTCCGTACTTGTAAACAGCTGAACCCACTCAAGCCTGGTAAGGCGTTAGCGGCCGCTTCGCCTCAGAAGCGCTGGGCCCAGACCGCAAGGCCCAGTGGTTATTTCCATCAACACCCACTCCCTGAGGAAAGGATGCGGATGATTCGGATCCAGTCCCTTGCAGCTGGGCCGCGCGTCCTCGCCAACCGGCCCGGCCTGGCCAAAGCATCTAATCAACGGAGAGGGAAGCGCACGATAACTCCGTTGATTTTGATCCGAAACAAAAGGCGGCAGTCAGCATTATTGAGGGCAGCTTTGGCTGGACTCAAGACACTTGTGCTGAAGAACATCAATGCCACCATCCGCGCCTTCAACTGGGTAAGCATTTGCTGGTCGTCACCGACCCTCAGCCCGTTGCAACGCAAACGACTCGAAGGCACAAATCGCAGATCAGTGGCGGGTGTTGCAAACCATTCTGCTCGCCATCATTGACAGCTTCGTAGAAAACAATGTCTTCACACTAACCGAGTTACTGTACCTTCTTGGCTTACTACTCCAAAACGGTAGGGTACTTCCAAGCCATCCATGTAATCCATATCTGGAGGCAATTCAGCCCAATGCCGACCACTCCAACCAGAATCGATATAAAGAGGGCAAGCAGCGCAATAAAGAAACCGTTTCCCTCGTTGCTGTGCCGGTGAAACCAACGCTCAAGCTTGTTTCGAGGGGGCCGGCAAGTCATAAGCCGGTGCAAGTGGGCCATGCGTTCGCCCCAGTACACAAACTTGAATTCTTGAGGAGGGTCTCGGAAAAGCTTGTAACCTTCGTACTCGGCACAGTCTGGGTCGAAGTTTCGCTTCTCAATGAGCTCATCCAGAATTTGCGCCGAGTCAGGGTCGATGGATGGGAACAGCACCGCCTGGATGGAGTACAGTGTCTCAACCAGAAGTTGTGGCGGCATGGTGCCTCTGCCATGTCGTCAGCTCGGGAACGCTAAAACCAAGCAGGACAACAAGACCAACCCACCCTTCAAGACTTTGCTTGAGATCGATACCCAGAACCGCCGATTTGGCCTCATATTGGCCCAGATGCGCCTTCAGGAACGCGACCTGATGGAAGATGTAGAGGCAGTTCCGTCTCTCATCAAACAGCAAATGCTCGGCAAGGTTGTTCGTCAGCTGGAAACGTGCGCCGAGACGTTTCTGCAGCTTGCGCGCCTTGAGCGCCCTGGACTCGACAGCCATCCGTGCCGCTTGTTGTGAGCTTTGTAGGCTTGGCGGGAAGAGGCGCTGAATGAAGTCCAGGAGCGTCTCCTCCGGCAGCCACGATGACGGACGGTAGTCTCCACGCGTGAAGTCGGCTGAGTGCCACTCCTTTGCCGCTGGGTCGACCATAAACATGGCCTGGATGGCCATCTTGATGGCCTTGTCGTTGTAACGGAGGGTGGGATTTGATGCTGCAACTTCTCTGAAGCGGTTCTCCATGTCTCTTTTGGTGGTTGAAGTGTTTGACTTGACGACGCTAGCGGCAAGGAGAACGCTGTCGGTGCTAATCGGGGCATTGGCGGATGGGGATTCAATTGTGAGGGAGTAGTCGCTGTCCCGCTGTACGAGATCATCGAGGAATTTGAAGTAAGCAGTGAAGTTGCCATCGTTGCCGAGGAGCTGCTTTGAGACGTCTGTCTTCTCTTGCGTTGTTGTGGGCGGCATCTTGGCAAGGGGTTGTTTTCTCGGAGTGTCCGCGTCAGGATCCAGGGGAAAGGAACGAAAGTGATCGCGGCCAGCCACGAAAAAGCCGCCAGGTGTCGGTCGGTCTGTCGGGAGCCCCTTTTCCGTGCGCCATGCGCAATTCTGCCTTGGCGTCCAATCGTTGATGTTCAAACGCTGGGGTCTCGGGAAGTGGCCATTTTCGGGGGCCATCTCACGCCCGCGTTTCAGCTGCTCAGCCTTACCGACCACAACAAGGGCTGAAGGGCGGGGTTTCGCGGAGCCTCAGCGGTCTTTGATCTTTTTGGTCGCCCCTTTCCAGAACTGCTGATAGCCATTGTCCCTCACATCCACGCCGCGATCGGCCACGCCCAGACCAGTGAGGTGCAACAACGGCTTGCCTGGCCGAGCCTGGAAAACTTCAGTCCGTCAACCGCGACATTCCCGAACACATTGATGGATTTTCTCCCCTTTTCTGTGTCGGTTGCATTTCACCAGTCCCTCCACGATTCCTCGATGGCCACCAGAGTCCAGGGAAGGGCCGTATCACGGCTGCTGAGCCTGTTTTGGGTCCAAGATGTGTTGGGGTTTATTACCGGGACAGAGAAAGTCAATACCGCGTTCCCGCAAAGCCCGATAAGAGACCAACACGATTGCTCTGCTGTCAGTCTGGGGAGCTCGAGCTCGAGGCTGCGAGGCGGCGTGCTCATCCCGGGAAGCAAACAGAAGATATGGTACACCATGGCTGTGGAGTCCACCGGTTGGAGCTGCGAAGAGTACCAGAACCGAGCCAAGTTTGTCATCGGCGAACTTCACAAGGCCGTCGACTTCCACGAGATTCTCTGCGATCGCGCAGACCAGGTCGCGTACGACTTGCGAATGGTGGGCACGTCACCAGAAACGGCAACCCCGACCATCGTTGTCAAGTGCAAGAAGGAGGATTCGAGGGCTTTGCGGGCGTTATTCGCCGATTGCGCCCATCAACGACTCAACTGCACCATGGATTCGGACCATCCTCGCCGACCGAGAAAGACGAACTCACCATCGCAACCGCACTTCAAACTGGTGATATTTTCTCGGGACGCAGATCCCGTCACCCGGCTGGCTGCCTCCGACATCACCATAACACCTCAGGCCGGTCAGCCTACGTTTTGCGGGAGTTTGGTGCGCTCCCAGGGACGCACCGCGACCGTCGGGCTCTCGCTGCAGGTCGGGGGTGTTGATCGACTTCTCACGGTCGAGCATCTTTTTGACTCTCGTCCATCCTCCTCCGGGGCCGTCAGGGATGCAAGCTCGGATACCCTGCGCAGGGCACAACCAGTCGTCAACCTTCCACCATCGAGTGCATATCTGGATTGGACCCTGATTGAGCCTGCCGCGGCCGTGACCGGCACTCTTTCACACAATCAGATTTCACCCGCACCCAACTCATCACCAATCAGGCTTGCAGGCATCGCTACAGAACCTCGTCACCAAGAAACGCCAGTATACATGGTTTCTGGCGTGAACGGTGTGAGGTCGGGAATCCTTCTTCGCGGCGTCAGCTACATTTGCTCCCAGAGAGGTCGAGCGCTATGTCCAGTCTGGACGATGGTACCGACATCGGGTGCCATCGAGAAAGGGGAGTGCGGATCGATCATAGTCGATCAGAAAACCTCCCAGGTTTATGGCCACTTGGTTGGTGCCGATGAAGACCTTGGATTCGCCTACATTGTCCCTCTCCAAACGACGATCGAGCAGATCAAGACGGCCTTCAACACTGACCATGTGGTCCTGTCTGGAACAACGTCTTCCGAGAACAAGCCGGGTGATGAGCAGACCTACCCCGAATGCGTTGGGAGAGAGAAACTTTCGACGCTTTTCTCACAAGTCACCAACCTGTGGAATTGGTATACCTTCACGGGATTCCTCGCATTCCACATCGCAGCGCTTGCAGCCTGGATTCGGTTCCGTTCCGCCGGACACAAACCAGGAGTCTTGAACGCTTCGCAGTTTCCTCACGCCCTACCCAAACCAGGGGCGTTAGGCACGTTGATGTTCGACACCTGCGCTTCAAGGTTGGAATCGATCCTCAAATTGGAAGACTTCCTAGAGCTCAGCGGCGACACCATATCCGACTACCTCTATACCGGGCCCGTTACGATGCTCAACTCTGACGATAGAGGTTGGAACCGTTTGTTTGCTCCAACATATCAAGGTGAGTCGTGCTCTTATTTATACGACAAATGACTAATTGCGATACCTTCTTCCACAGGATGTGAGAGATTCTGCGGAATCAGGGCTGACTCCGACCTCGGCGGTCTTTCCTTTGATACAACCTGGCTCTGGCTTTTCCCTCTGGCAATCACGCTAAGCCTCCCGTACAACTCTTCCTCCAAACGCAACCTCTCGGCACACTTCATGACCGTTCTGAACTGGCTCGGATCTCCACAGACCGCGCTCACCGCCACATTATTTAACATAGAGCAGCTTCGGAATTGCTTTCGACACCAGGACCGCACCAAGGGCAATGATAAGAGCAGCCTATTCGCCGACGCCCATTACATCTTGGCCTGCTTCAACCAATTTGACACCCCACCGCTCGCCGAGCCCGACGGGAGGCCATCAGAAGTGCTGAATTCCCTCCTCTACGGCCTGTTCCGTCCGCTTTCGGACGACACCAAAGTCCCGGATGTTGACCTGACGCGCCAACTGCTACCAGAGCTCTCCTTTCAACTGCGCATGCTGAGGAGACGCGGCGTGATTCCTACCATGGCCAGCCTCGTTGCCTTCCTTGCAGCCTTTGTCTTCTCTCTCATCATTGCGTTCATCGATCTCGACTACCTGAATGGAGCTTCACTTCTTTCCTTTGGGCTGCTTGTCTCGTGGCTCCCCGTTCTGGTGGTCTATATGGTAGTGGATCGGAATTTCACATCCACAGAGCGATCTGCGTACGTCAAACGTTCCCCTTGGTTCTCCCCACCAGTCCCTCCTCAGAATGGAAAGCGTTAATTAACTCGACCACGAATAGGGAGCTTATGTCTCGATGGCTATACAATACCGAGGCGATCAGAACTTGGGCCGAGGGTGGCGCCACGGACAACAACATTCGCTGGTGGACCCCGGAAACGACAGTCCCCCAAAATTTCCAAGTCGGAGAATTCATCGGCCAAGGCAGAAGAATCCAGTATTACAGCCTGTCCCACGCGACCCTGGGAGCATTGGACAACTTTCCATCCCAAACCAACACCAAAGAGGACCTCGACCAGTGCGCCCAAAAAGTCGTCGCAGAACTACACGGGCGGAAGAGGCCGGCCGCGTGGTATGTCGCAGCGACGCTTGCCAACTCAATTGTCTGGGCGGCGGTCATATCCGCGCTTGCTGTGACTTTGATGTCTCCTCAATCTGTGGCGCTGGTATGCCGGATGATGACGATTCTTCTGTTCGGCGTGTTCAGCTCGGTGTCGTGGGCGGTCCAGTTCTTTGCAGCACGTCCCTCGCGAGCAGCGAGGTGGGTGTGTCATCTGTCAAACGCTCTCGCAGCGATGGCTTTGATAGTGGCCGGGATACTCCAGGTACGTTTTCTCATCCCGTTGTTGAGCTTGTCTGGTGTTGACCGCAACGTGCTAACGGCTCGGGGATGTAGGTCGCGGCTCTGGAGAACCGATGTTGGCCGTATTGTAGCCCGCTTGGCACTCCGAGTTACGGAGGCTATCTCGTCTTTGAGAATGCCGAATTCCACGGCCGCGTCTTTGGCGTGGCGCCATCATCATGGGCGTTGGTGGCTGCCGCGGGAGGTTCGGTCCCGGCTATTGCGTCCTTTGTTGCCATATTTTGGTGGCTCAAACTCGGGCATCATTGGAAAGCAGACGAGAGGGTGAGACATTGTCATACCCGAGGGCCGTTGGCTAACATGGATTGGCTGCAGTAGTGGGAATGGGAAAGCTGGGAGGAAACGGGGAACCGAGAGACGTGCCCGATTCCGACGGACTGTCTGGGTTGCATCGCAGGTTGAACTTGACGATAATTATCCGTTGTCTTGTCCAGAAGTGAAAGGCTCTTGCTCATTGCTACCACTAGTGCCAAACGTCTTCCAGCACGGAGGACTGGAGTCTTGTTATGCCGGATGAGGGTCTCTGAGCACTCTACACTCATTGGATATGCCTTATCTACCTGGTACCTATCTTCTCATATTTCGGCCCACATGTCGTCGACCTCCATGGGGCCAATCGTTCCTCCCATTGCGTGCCCGTGCAGGGTCGTCACATCGATTCCCGCGCGCCTCGCCAACTTCCGGATCTCGATCCTCACGTCGAGATCCTCGAAAGAGATCTCGTTGTCGCAGGCCTGTAGCACAAGACATAGTTTCCGGAGCCGCGGCGTCGAGGATTCTACATCTTCCAGCCACGCAACGATTGTGTCCGTATGGCCGGCCTCGTCCCACATCTCGTTGACGTCGACGTCGATATACATGTCGTCGGTCAGTGTCAACTCCTCCAGGTTGCGCGGAAGACACTCCCCCAGCTGCTCCCGCGCGGGCAGTGAAAATCCAGTGAAGAACACCAGCGGCATCAAGAGCTTGGTCAGCCGATCAAAGCCTGCGAGAGCCCTTGTAGATCCTTGAACACGTAGCGCTGGGGGCATAGGGCCAAAGTTTGCAAGGAGGGGCACGCCCGCTATAGCCAGCTCGGTCAAGGTCTCTTTGACGTGCGCCAGGGCTGGCATCAGTTGGTCGAGGTCGATAACAGGGTTGTTGTATTGATCCTCATAATCTGGGATAAAGCACCATGTCCAGCGTAGAAAGCAGAGGCAAGGCGTAGCAGCGAGCAGCTGACCCAGATGCGACTCCCTCATTGTACCGCCGATAGAGAGTGAGACGAGGCTGGTGGCTAAAGGCGGCTGGGCTGCAGGCCACGGGAGAGCAGGCCACGGGAGAGCAGGCGCGAGCGGGTTGTCTATCAAAACGACCATCTCCTTGAGCGACGGGAGATAGAAGAACGGGAGGGTACTTTCTGTGTTCCGGTTGGTCCTGACCCGGTAATACGTTCCCCCGCGGATAAGGGAGACAGTGCGAAGTTCGCGAAGACACGTGATAACATCGACCTCGACCCAGTCGGAACGAGGGCTGTGGAGAATTGACCGCAAGACAAGCCCTATCAGCTCGCTCTCCATGAAAAAGACAGGTCCAAGATGTAACAGTTGGAGGCGCGGCAGCCGCAACAAGAGGAGGGCGATATAGGCGTCGAGCGTGCCTTGGCGCAACTCTACGATCCACCTATCGCGATACGGCAGGCGAGTCCCCGCCACAAGGGACACAGCCTCGTGCAGATCTGCCTCGTTTACGGGCTTCCTCGGAACCTTCTCCCTCCAATTTTGGTGTGAGGGGTCGCCTCCCTGCAACGAGAGAGTGCGGATGTAGGCGGCGAGCTCCGGCCTGCGCAGGATGCTGCGGACGAGCAAGGTGATGAGATGAGGCTTGGATTTGTAATAGGCAAGCTCGACAGCAGAGTAGAGGAGCGGCTCTGCGAGCAGCCGTAGAGACGGATGGGCGAGGCAAACCGAGCGAAGATCGACCTGCGCGAGGCAGCCTAGGATCAGGCGTACGACATCCTCGTCGCACCCGAGAAGGTTCATCGGCTGTGATGATGTCAATGATTAATGCCAGTCAACCTTCAACCGTCAACCGTCAACGCTCTCTCATCGGGGACGCGAGACATACCATGGCGAACGTGGTGGGTAGGTATGGTGGAATGTGGATGAAGCCGGTGTGGTTTGTGGTTTGTTTCGGCGTCCGAGTCGGGAGTCTGCTGTCGACTGGACTGGGGAAACGCGGCATATAATTACTTTTTATGCCTGGCTAGGAGGCTAGGCATGTAGGTACGGATATTTGTCTCTCTCCTCGACGCTAGCGCAGACGGGCCTGGCTGTGGGGTATGGACTTAAGATATGCAGGCATGGTCCCAGGCTGTTCCCAGGTCCCAATCCAAATTGCCTATAAAAGTTCTGTGTCGGCTCAGATGGGTCCAGAACTGGTAGTTATGAGGACAAGAAACCGTACCTTCTGAACAACAACGAAGACCAGAAGCTGCCGTTATTATTGGGAGATATTGTTGCGGGTTTGCCCGTACCCAGCCTGCCCCTCCATCTCTGCATCCTCCAGCCCTCCACCAGCCCACTGGTTCTTCCACTTTTCCACACGCACCACCAGAATACCATCACCAGTTTCCCCAGTTCTGGCCATCCAGGCCGACAGATATACACCTGTGGTGGGCCCAGTCCTACATGCAATCTAAACCATGCTCTAGAATATTAACATTATTCCATAACTATCACCTTGCCTACTCAGACTGCGACAAGTACCCCTCAACGTTCTGTCGTAACCTTTCCTTCAGTTCGGTATAACCCTTCTGGCCGTACCACTTCTCAAGCAAGTTGGCACCAAGTACATTGTCCACCTCGCTCAAATCGGACCCCTGCGGCTGGTTGTTCGGGAACGTCTTAGTTGGGAACAGCTCTCTGAAGTTCTCCAGTATGACATTCCAGTTGAATGGAACATTGAATGCGAGAATTCGCTCGTTTTGAAGTGACTCATCAATCAATGCGATCAGATGTAGTCGGGCGCAATCCATAACGTCGACCATGTATTGCGGCAGAAAATCCCATCTGACGTCTCCATTGAAAGCAGCGAGGACCAGACCACCGGTTCCACCGGGGGAGTCAACCACCCGGCCCATGTTCACACTGGGAAGAACCTACGATCCTTTTTTAGCGCTGTAATTGTGCGGAGGCCTTCGGCAGCTCAACTCTATGCACTTACAGAGTTGATCACGAAGCTGGGCTTGTATGTCTTCATGAAATCCCACACTGCCAGTTCGGCCTTCGTCTTGCTTGCTGAGTAGACTTTGTATGCATTCTCCGGCTTGTAAGGTGGTGGGAAATCAACGAAGTCATCGACTTCAGTGTTCCACGAGTTCTTGTCGATCTTGAACTTCTTGCCCGGGGTGGGGAACGAGGTTGCCGTGCTCGAGCTCGTGAAGACGAATCTGCGGATCTTAGGTTCCTCGAGTGCCGACTGTAGAATGGAAGTTGCACCCTTGACCGCCGGGGGGACGACTTCCTTGGGGTTGGGACTTAATGTCACTGGCGAAGATGTATGTACGATGGCATCGACGCCTCTAACTGCTTCATCATAAGCACCCTCCGGCTCCATCTCTGGAACGACAACGGCGTTGTAATCTGGTGACTTGTAGACGTCCTTGATCCTTTGTGCTTTAGCTTCCGATCGAGCCGTTCCGCGGACCTTGTACCCTGCTTGCAGTGCTTCCACAATGAAATTGCTTGCAATGAACCCGGATGCGCCAGTTACGAGAATTAGCGAACCCTTGGGCAACGCCAAGTCTTCATTATCGATGATAGCCATGATGGAAGTGAGTGGCTCTGAGATGTATGCCTCGGAAACTGCTGGCGTTTCCAGCGGGAGAGAGTGGGCGTATATTATACCAGGTACCTACCTTAACACAGACTTGCATCATCCACCGAACTCCACACCTAGTCATCCAGCAAGACGCAAACCCGTTGTTGTATGTGCTCATCCTTATGCCACCTAAACAAGCCCTGCGGTTCGGTGACGAAACGCTGGCCTTCAATACGAGAGGGTTGTTGTTTTTGCTCGTCCTTACGTCACCTAGGGAAGCCCCTCAATTCGATGACGAAACGCTGTTGCAGCGTTCTCGCGTGCGTTGTGCCGACTTCCAAGACCTCCTCACCGAAGATGAAGTATATTGTTGGAAGTCCAACAGCCACAATTACACAGTTGTAGCGATTCTTTCCTGTTGTAAGAAATGGCATCTGCTATTGTCACTGGAGCCACCGGTATTGCTTAGTCTTTTCTAGATCTTCCCCTTTAGCTACCCATTGCTTGGAATACTGACCCTGCTCAGGCATCCTCGGACGTGAGATCGTCCGTCGACTGGGCAATGACCCACACAAATGGAAAAGAATCCACGCTTTTTCGCGCAGTCAGAAGGAGGAGTACCCGCCAAGCGTGGAGCATAGCTTTCTTGACCTGGCTGGTTCGGCAGAGGACATGGCCAGGAGCCTCAGGGGTCTCGAGGCTGAGTACGTCTTTTTCGCAGCATACCTGCAAAAGGACTCCGAAGAAGCCAACTGGGAGGTGAATGGTAGGTTCATTCGCACTCATCAGCAAATATTTGTTTGCTCATGAATATGTGGCCAGGTAATATGTTGCAGAACTTCCTCTCCGCGTTGGACCAAACCGGCGCTGTCAAGAAAGTCAAGCGCATCATTTTAGCGACGGGGGCAAAGAAATATGGGGTGCATCTCGGCCAGCCCAAGAACCCTATGCTGGAGAGCGATCCACGATTGATGGGAGAGCCTTGGCCGCCCAACTTCTATTACAGACAGGAGGACATCCTCGAGTTGTTCTGCGCGCAGCACCCGCATGTTCAATGGGTTGTTACGTACCCAAATGACGTGATCGGATTCGCCAAGGGTAACTACATGAACCTCGCCACGGCCCTGGGTCTGTATGCGGTTGTCACCAAGGAGCTCGGCAACAACGAGCTCCCGTTTCCGGGTTCTGAGGCGTTTTATACGATGTTTGACGTATTCACGTCGAGCTGCGTGCATGCCGAGTTTTGCGAGTGGGCTGCATTGGAACCCAAGGCGGGAAACGAGGCGTTCAACGTGGTGAACGGCGACGTCGAGAGCTGGCAGAACCTGTGGCCGCGCGTTGCTCGACGGTTTGGAATGAGCGTCAAGCCCAGCCAGTTCCGCGACGACGCCCCCCTGGCGACTAGCGCGCCGATGGCGCCTAAGCCTCCGTTGAGTGTCGTGGCGAAAGATGTCGGGTTGAATGGCAGGGCTGATGAGCCGAGCAAGCTCGAAGCAAGGATCGATCTGGTCAAGTGGAGCCAGCAGGAGGACGTGAAGGCTGCTTGGCACCGGCTCGCGGAGAGGGAGGGATTGCAGAAAGATGCGTTTGAGAAGGCGACATGGTGGTTTCTCAAGTTTGTGATAGGGAGGAACTTCAGCCTCGTGCAGAGCATGAGCAAGGCAAGAGCTCTAGGTTGGACTGGGTGAGTTATCCTGCTCTTGCAAGTAACTCAACGGTTGAGTGCTAACGAGCCTTTGATGCACAGATACTTGGATACTTGGGTATCATTCTCGGACGTGTTCGCCGAGCTAGAGACTGAGAAGATTCTCCCGAAAGCTCACAATATATAATACCGGAATGGCTGAAGCATCCTGAGTGCTCAAGCGGGACATGACAACCAGGCCTTAGCTAAACCAAGGAAGTAGGGGCGCATAGATGGATTGTGATGCCGCTCAGGATACCGAATCAACAGATTTGCTCTGTCATTAACATTAATGGTACCAACAACTTCTAAGCAGTGCAGACTAACTCGCTTTCAGGAGCATATCTACGGCTTCGGGCTGCAATACGCATAATGCTACACTGAGAGCACCGAGCCTTAACAGCGTCATAGAGGGTCGGCTACGCTGGCTGATGTCGGAGGCACACGGGGGATGGCGAGAACGGGCTTGCCACAGTCAACCGTACCCGCACGACGGCGAAACTTGGGCAGACTTGCGGCTGTGTGGTTTCGGAGACCTGGCATGCTGCGCATCCGATGGCGTGGCCTCGGCCTCGACGCCGATTGGGTGTTCCGCAGGACCGTCGGCGGCTGTTGTAGCAAGAATAGCATCGTGCGCGGACCCGGGAAGGTACCTGTATGTTGCATCGCAGGTTGAACTTGGCGATAATGATAGGTAGGTAGGTACGTTGTCTTGCCCAGAAGTGAAAGGCTCTTGCTCATTGCTACCACCAGTGCCAAACGTCTTCCCAGCACGGAGGACTTGGAGTCTTATTATGCCGGATGAGGACCTCTGAGCACTCTACACTCATTGGATATTGTGCACGCTAAACCAAGATATCCTGCCTTATCTAGATACCTGATGTGAAATCACCTGAATCTAAAACCCTCCTTGCAAGTCTCGCAGCTCCTCCATCAGTGGCACGACAACCCCCTCTATAACGTTCTGGCGAAAGGCCAAGTCCTTGAAGTCGGCAAACGGGTCGACGAAGCCCTTCATGCAGTACAAGACGGCGTCGCGAAAAGCAAACGAGAGGTTCCCATTCTCTTGCTGGATCCATCGCTTGAGCGTCTGCAGGTCCGTCGCTTCGTTGGGGACCGCTTGGGGGCCCATGTCCTCGCTGCGCCGTAGCTCCTCAATGCGGCGGCCCGTTCGGATTTCTAGGAGAATTCGGGCGAGGGTCAGGAGGTTGACGCTGTCGTCGTGGAGGGCCGGCTGCGCGGCTCCACCACCGCCCTGGGTGGAGTAGATGGTGGTTGCGGACGATGAGAACGCGGTGGTAGAAGGAGTGGTGCTGACAGTTCCTTTGTACGTCTTTGTCACAAAAGGATGGTTGATGTCGACGCGCTTGCCGATCGTATTTGTCGTGGTATCAAAAAAGTGAATGTCGCGCCCGGTCCAGTGGTCGCCAACCCAAGGCGTCTTGTAAAGCTGCAGAAATGAGGCGACCAGCGTGATAGCGAGCACATATTGCTCCTCGATCGTGAATTGCCATGTCTTGTTTGTCGAGAAGAGAATGTCCTCCAGTGTAACCACCTCATTGCCTGGAGATATCGGTCGCTGTGCTGCCTGGGGTGTACCTTTCAGCAGGGTCGGTGAGGCCAGATCCAGACAGAAGGCGAGGCAAAGGTGGCTGGCGGAGGTGTAGATCGAGCAGATGTCCTGTACTATTTCCGCGGTAGAGACACTGCTCGGGCCGGGGCTTGATGGAAGAGCTTCTCCAGCGGCTAATGGAGGAGAGACATTGAACCCGATGCCAGCGGCGCTGCGACAGTCTTGTCAGTAGCCCATATCGCGTGTTGCCAGGTTATCATGGCTTATGGCTTACCTTGGTAAGCATATCCGTTCGTCAAGCACCTCAATCTCGGCAAGACACCAAGCCGTCGTGCCTGAGTTCCCTGAGCACTTGAAGGCTAAGGTGAAGGTTGCCCGATCACCTCCCGGACCATTCCCACCACCGCTAGCCTGCAGCTGTTGCTTCTTGCCTCCGTTGTGGGCCATACGATGCTCCAGGAGCAAGTGAACCCGGTGAGAAGCGTGGGGACCACAAGCCCAGGTCCTAGAGAGAACTTGATGTAGGTGGGCCGCGTGGTCCGAGACTTGCTGCAGAGGCATGCGGAAGGTCGATTTGCGTCTCCGGTCCATCTGTGACGAAGTGGCTTGCTCGAATCTTTCTGCCTTTGCGAGAAACAAATCCAGCCGCTCATTGCACTCCCGAATGCTTTGGAGCAGTTGGACGATGCCACGTCGTTTCATCGTCAGCTTGAGGCGACGCCGAAACTCAAACCTAGGACGGCCTTGTTGTCGAGTCCCCAAGATCGGGGGATTCGCCAGCAGTATAGCCTCGAGGTCGTCGGCAGTGACCACCTAGGAAGAACGATAATTACTATTAGTAAGAGTCTGGACGATACATAGGTACTTGTAAGCAAAACCCAGTGTCGAGACGTACATCTACCCTGTCAATGTCGAGGTGTCTGGCGAGGGTCCTGACGTAGCCCTCCATCTCCCGGATTGTGAAGTCGTAGACTCGGTAGGCCGCTCCGAGCTTTGCTTGCAACCGGCGATCCAAGGCCTGGCTCCAAAACGGGCTTTCGGGGTTGCTCAAGAACTCCTCCAACACTTTTTCGCTCGTGAGGCCTGCCAGGAGATTTCGAAGCGTCATCTCGAAGGGCGTGTGCTGAATCCAGAGCTCTCGTATAGCCTTCTCGAGGCTGTCCTGCCATTTGAAGAATACAGTGACAGCGTCCAAGCCTGACTCGTAGTGCTCTAGTGCCGATATGACGAGGGGCAAGGCACTCAGCACTACACCGGCGATCTCGAACCCGGACATGTTGACGGTGCGGACAAATACGTCCAACAGTTACAGTATCGCCATTCGTGACCGAGGAGAGTATGGGGAGTCTTGAGAAAGTCCAGCAAAAGCACGGCGTTGGAGACGCGAGAGGTTGGATACCAGGTACCCAGGTAGATAGCTGAAGGTGAGAGATCGGTTAATATTGATTGGTGCCCGCCTTTGGACATCTGACCCCTCATTGAATCACCGGAGTTCAAGGCTCCTCGACGACTACGCCTTACTCCTTCTCCGTCGGTTAACACCCGCTCTGTCTCTATTGTTCTATGCCTCTGACAAGAACTCTGAACGCCCGCAATGGATCCCGAAATCTCCAGCGTTGCCAGCGAGTGCCTGCAGTCGTTCGTTGGACTCAGCAAGGAGCTGCAAGCCCATCCCACCACGCTGATGCCACGGGAGGCCATCCAGGACGAGCATGGCAGATTTAGGGTATGGTGTGGGAATTTGGGTGCCTTGCAGCAGAGCTTCGCCTCTCTGGACTACCGTCTGCGAGAATCACCCCTCATGCTGTCCAGCGTCTGCAGACTGCTGCAGCAGTTGCACTCCAACTTGTGCGAGAGTAAGCAATCCTCATCTCTACCAGGCCAATCAGCCCCGTCTTTGTTTTCTACGGGCGAGCTAAACTCGGGTTGTTAATATAGGCATGTCTGTTGTATCTGGTTCGCGACCTGCCTTTGAAGACCAGCCGCAGCCGGGTGACCCGAGCAGCGACGACGAGAATGACGAGGATGACGAGGACGAGCATGTTTCCAACCAGCGGCACGAGCTCTCGATGCGGCTGTCGAGCATTGTCGACATTATTAAAAATCTGTACGAACTTGGGTTCAAGATCCGCGATCCCCGTTTGCGGCCATCTTCGTTCAAGGCGAGCTTGTATCGGGAAGTCAACCCGGACACAGGCGTCGACCTTTTCGAGGGATTTTACGATTCCGATAGTTAAACGCAATGTTGGTGCGTTTCTTGTTTCTCTCCGCCGAGGAAGAGAAACACCGGTTGCATTCGCTACGGATCCCGACTACCTCGTGCTTCGTCTAGCCGCGTCCATCACTCTGCGGCGCAAGCACTTCCGGTACTGGGAGAAGCATGGAAAGAAGTCGTCTCTCCACCCTGTCTCAAGAATCGAACCGGCCAGTCAACAACAAGACGAAATACCAAAGTTGAGCCCACTTTTGGACACCGGCAAGCAGAAGAGGTTGACGTCGGGTACAGAGAAGGCCCAGTATTACCATGAAGACCTCGATGACAGAACGGAGTGTGAAACGGTATCGCATGCTTCGACGGCTCTTGACGCCGAGGGACACTGCCTCGAGTTGCCAAACCCTCCACCAGAGGCCCTCAAAGGCAAGGACTTTGTCTGTCCGTACTGCTCCGTCGTATGCCCCGCTCAGTGCGGCCAGGGGGAGGCCTGGAGCTCAGTACATGTTTGATCAAGGTGCTCGCGGTCCCCAAAAGCGCTGACGCTGACTCTTGATCTAGGTCTCACATTTTGCATGACCTCCAGCCGTACATTTGTACGTACCAGGACTGCTCGCAACCGCATCAACTTTACCGGTCCAGGAGACAATGGGTAGCACATGAGAGCTCGGAACATAGGCGACTATACCGATGCTACGAACACTCAGACCTGCTCTACCACAGCCCAGATGAGCTAAAGGCCCACCTGCAGCGGGATCATGTGGGCCTCCTCACGGACGCACAAATAGACAGCCTCGTCGGCCTGTCTGATGTCAGTCTCTTGGATGAGCGTCCGCATTGCCCGATCTGTTTCGAACCGGCACCGTTCCTTAGGGGCTTGGAAAGCCACCTGGCCCATCACCTGGAACGACTCGCCATGTTTGCACTTCCGATATCGGTTGTTGCGGACGCAGACTCTAAGGCAGACAAGCCAGATTCACAGAAAATCCGGGAGCGATCCTTCGACTCGGGACAATCGCTTGATCCACCAGAGTTCTCCAATCACGGCCCCAACAACGCATCAAGTGACAACAGGGTTGGGGCTAGGTCACCCCAAAAAAGAGAATTCTCAGATGACGGCCCCAACAAGGCATCCAGTGACAACAACGTTGGCTCTGGGTCGCGCCAAAAAAAGAAATGGCACAGCCGTGGCGAGATCCGCAAGGTCCATGTCTGGTGGGTGTGGTTCTGCGTGAGTCCTACTCCCGTTTGTTCACCTACCCCTTCCCCTCGCCATCCTAACTGGGAGTCTCAGTGCAAATGCGGCCACGGGCCGTACAACGAGGACATCGACGTCCGCTGCCACGTGTTTACTTGCACCCACAGCCATTGTAGCTACTGTAAGGACGAGAAGAGAACGGAACCTGAATATCAAGAGTAGTCATACGAGGTGGCAGAAGGGTTTAAACGAGAGCTGGATACCTATTTGTCGCGATTCCTCAACGACACCCCGCCCATCTCCCACCCAGCTTTGGGGTACCCACCCACTGGTGGATCAAGGTCAGGGCTTGCTCCCGAGGAGGTCCAGTTGTTGTTATGGGCGAGGCAAGTTCGGGGAAATCAGATCTCATCTCTAAGCTGGCCGCTCGCAGTTGTAGCAACAACTACCTAAGGTATCTAAGGTGTAAATAATACCTAGCCGCGATGACTCGTGACTTATCAGAGATCGTCGGGCAGCACGTTCTTAAACTCGACTCCGTGTGCGTCCTTCCTGTGAGTCTGTAAATCAATCCAACTCTCAAAAACCAAGGAGCACTCGGGACACCTAAGGTCCGACTGCAAAAGGAGAGATCAACATTCGTCAGTGACTTTCCCCGAAAGCCGGCAGTAAAGTTGAACAGAGACAAGAAACTCACCTCCCGCATAAACGGCCCACGGTACGGATACTCGCGGTCATCCGTCACCACCACAAACAGCAGACCCGCCGGGTCCTCGCCCTCGTCCTCCTCCTCCGGCTGCATGCCGGCAACATCCAGAAGCGGCTGCTCCTCCGCCGTCGCAAACCCCAGCACCTCGCGACGCAGCTCGCCGAATCCCGGCGGCGGCCGGTCCGGCAGGTCCGCCGCGAGCTTGATCTTGCGCTGGGAAAGCACCATGACGTAGGCGTAGGCCACGTAGGCGTGCGTCGACCGGGCGACGCCCTGCCGGTTGGGGACAAAGATGCGCGTCTGGTTGTCGCCGCCTACCCTGCTGCGCAAGAAGGCGGACTCGGCGTCGAGGGCCGGCCGATCGGCGCCAGGAAGAGCGGGGAAGTCGTAGATGGGCGCGTACCCGAAGGTTGGCTTAATGCCGTTGGCTTCCAGGAAGCGGTCGAGCACGGCGACGGGGATCTTGAAGCCGCGCAGGATGGTGGTGAGGCCCATTGTTATTATTTGTGGTCCAGGGTTGATTGCTCCGATGCTGTGATGTTGCGATGGAGAGACGGCTTGCTGCGTTGAGATGCAGGAAGCAAGACGCTTATTAGTAGCGAATCGAGAGAGGGAGAGGGATGTTGGCCCGTTGGGTGGAGTGGGTGCGCTTAGAGAGGCGGAGCGCTCCTATTAATAGGTGCAGCGCTGCGCCAGCCAACGGCCGCTTTGGGGGCGGCCACAAAGAGGCGCATTCTTCAGACTGAGACATGCTTTGACAAACGCTATTATATTACGTAACCCTACGACCAACACCAAATTCTCCGACTTTTGCAGTCGAGCGACTAATAATTACCTCCTGTTCCCACACAAGCACTTCTGCGGCACAACGGCTAACAGTCGTTGTGCGTCGCACCTCACACTAGACCCCGAGCACAAATTGAGGAACGAACATCAACGCTCAGTCGACGGATCTCGGGCTTCCAGAGACATTGGTTCCACTAGGTAATTACACACCAAGACAGGCACTGTCACTTTCGGGTCATGGGAGCCTTGAATCACTGCGAGGCCGGAATTTTGGTTTTTTGTCTTCTCGGAGCACTTCGATTCCTGCAACCACACCACAAGTGCTAGCGATGGAGGTCCAGCCTCGATAAATCCGCAGTGAGGCCCAGCCTCGAATCTCAATCGTATTACAGGGGCGGCACTCCTTGCCCGTGGCGCTCTCGCTAAGCCACCACTGGACCCTGCTTGCAAGTTGTGGATGTGCTGGCCATGAGACCTCAGACCGCTCGCTTGTGGGATTTGTGCTTCTGGAGGTGTTTGGTGAGCGCATCCTTGTTGTTTCCAAAGTCCCTGGAACAGTTGCATCTGTACCTCGACACCGCGCCCGAGGAAGTGCCTGTGGTCTTCATGGAACCCGACTTGGTGACCGGCGCTGCGGCAGCCTGGATCTCATAGTCGTGTGTCCATGCCGCCATCCTGGGCTTGAAAGGACGGATTTTGTCCTTTTTTTCCAGGTCTTTCCACAGTTTGGCGACGGTTTTAAGTTGTGCGTCGGTTGGTCCATGCGCGGGAACAGAAGCCGGGCCGGGGGCAGCGGCAGGTTGCGTGGACCAGTAGTTCCCGGTGGCCGGAGGAGCACCTTGTGCCGGTCTGTAAGAGGACTGGAGATCTGCAGCTGATGCGTACTGGTACGTTGGAACCTGTGCATACCCGCCGTACCCGCCGTACCCGGACGCGTTGCTCGTCGGATTCGTGTTCAGGTTTAGACCCCCCATCTGGATGGTGATATCAGGCGGCTTCGAGGATGGATGGCGACCGCGGTCGACTGAGAGCCATACGGTATTAGCATCGGGATGGTAGACAATCCTTCTGCCGGCGATTGCCTTCCCGTCCAACACCTCCGAGAGGTACAGGCGGGCGAGGGCGAATCCAAAAAGAAACAGGGAATCCGTCTTACCTTTTCTGCCAGACATCTTGGTAGAAAGCCAAAGGCGATTTGTTTTGGTGTGCGCCTGGGTGGCAAGCAGAGTGGAGACAGGATCTCCGGACAAGGGCAATAGGTATTACCAGGTAAGGATGGGGGAATAAGACAGCAACAGAGACGCAGAACAAAGAGAACGATGCCTACGTATGCTTGCCACTGTCATCATTGCTATCTTTTTATACCACAACCCCGTGGTCAGATTGTACAAATCCACCTTGTTTGGTATTCGCATTCAAGGCTTGCTTGCTCAGGGCGTGAAACACGGACGGCGTCGCTTGGAAGCGCTGGAACCAACAGGCCCCTTCTCCCCATCCAACCCAAACAGCGGCCAAGAGAAAATAGAAGCCTAGACATGGAATTATGTCGATTCAGAGTGTCTGTGCCGTGGTGTTGTTTGGGTCAACCTGACACACCTTGCTTGTCTCTCGCTGCCGGTCGTGCTTCCGGCGGCCTTATGCCCGTCCCCGTCTCGCGACCGGCTCTGCGGCAAGCCATGAGAAATGGCGCAGCCCAACGTCTTGTTCCTATTTTGGGCTCCAATCTTTTACTTGGCCACCAATCAACCAGCAGTGGAGCGCCCGGCGCCACGCGTTGACGCTGGGGACATGGGGCTCGAGGGAGGGTACGGCGTGGGCCGGCCTGGCTTGATGTTTCAGCACCCAGGCTCGCTTTGCGGGTCAACGTTGCCTCGGAACATCCTCAATTCAATGGCATGCTAACCACCAACATGCTGAGAAACCTTAGTTTGTCGTGTGGTGACCACCGGGCGCTGTTTCGGGCTAGGACGCGGGCAAGCGGCAAGGTAAGGAGGCTGTGCCGGCTGTTGGGTTTGCCTGGTTTCGACCATGCCTCGAGCCGGAGCCTCGTGTCCAGGCCGATTGTGCGAGTCACCAGTTGCCAAAGCCTCATGGATAGAATAGAGGCGCTTACCAGCCTGAGGTAAACGAAGAAGAAATCTATAAGGGCTGCGTGCAGCCCCAGCTCATTTCGCCTCTCGCAACATTTGCCTTCAACTTTATTGTCCTTCGATCCGTGCCAAACTTTACGACGCCGAAGATATCTCCATTTCAGTTTCACCACTGTTGGTACTTTGCGTGCCTTTCCCTCCCCTCACATTGCTCTTGATAACTCAACCGCCCCATCTGTACCTGCTCACACAAATGGCTGCTCCGCCTGCTCAGATGCAAGTTCCCTCACAACTGTTCTGGCCCCCTACGGTATTCTGACTAACCGAGAACTTTGTAATGTCAGGCATTTTTGGACACCTGGCTCCAACGCTTTTGGGAAAACCTTGATACTTGCCCGGGCGGGACCCGATTACGCCCAGGAGGACGTCGTCTGGCAAGCTTGGGGGGCGATTCTCGGTCTATACTTCCCCAGCACGGCTCCTCCTGGGCAGCGGTACTATGCCATCGACAGGGAGAGATATCGTGGCGTGCCCCCAGCAGTCCCGAGTGCGGTCAAGCCGGACCTCGTTGTTGTCCGGATGCACGAAGTGGTCAATCCGCCTAACCCACCAGCCAACCAATATGCGCCCAACATGCCAGACATCGTCTCGCGGGACGTTCTCTGGGTCGAGTGCAAGGCGCCCAACCACGACGCCCCGGCCTCCTGGAATACACTGATCTTCGAGGCCGCAGGACGACTCGCTCACGCGCACCCCCGCCGCATGCTTTTTCTCATCGTTGCGGTTGGCTTGAAGTGGATGATCTTTAAATGGGACCCCTCCAGCAACCAACCGCTCCAGCTGCAGGCGCACAACGTGAACGATGTGTGGAATGTACATCCTTTCGTCTCGTACGATTCAACCATCGCGGGCCAGCGGCACGTTGTGCCGAGGACCAACCCCCAAGTCGCCGATACCATCGACACACGGCGCGCCTATTCACTGGACTTCTGGACGGTGGACCAAACTACGGGGCAGCCCCGGAACATGCCCGCCTGCCAGCTCCTTGAGCGATGTTTGCGCCACATCCAGGCCACCCATTTCGTGGGGGACAACCCCGACTTGTTCCATTGAGATATGAATACAAGCACCAATCTCGGTTGTCTTGATCAACAGCTGGAACGTCTGGGGTAACTTTGGACTGAGTGATCTTCTTTCTCCTGGTGAGAAGCCCCGAGGCCGGTCCTAGGGATAAAGTTGGCCATAGAAATCAAAGAATACTTGGGAATTTGCCTGAGCGATGGACTGGTTGTGGGAGAGATTGAAAGGAGATTTGAGGGAAAAAAAGAGCCGTCGTCGTGTAACAGTACCTAGTTTAGAACTGAATGCTAATATATGGGTTCCTGAGTTTCATGGCGCGGAAGCTGGGTTGACCCTTGACGCCTTGAGTGACTAGGCGAACAGGCGCCCGTTTTTGGATGTCGAAACCCCTATTTTTTGACCCCTCTTATCCTAAAATCCAAATTCCGAAGGGCCAGATCAGCAATTGAGTCGGTAAACGTTTCGAACCTCTCAACCCGGAGCCCCTGAATGGCATCTCCGGAATCTTGAGGGTTCATAGGGTGCGAGCCTGCGACCATGCCCCAGAGCTCACCGAGACATACAGACCGACGCGAGTGCCCTGCTCTTAGTCTGGCCCCTGTGATCCTCGAGCTCAAGACTGCAAGATGTCTTGCTCATCCTGGGAAGCAAATGTACTGGTTGGAGCTGCAAAGAGTACCAAAACTAAACCAAGTTTACATCGGCGAGCTTCACAAGGCTGTCGACGCCCACGAGATTCAGACCATCCCCCAATCCTCTTCCCCGTCAGTCATCTCACAAACCCGCCGCCTGGTCAACTTCAAGTACTTCCTGTCAATGTGGAGGCCCCGAGGCTACCGTATATCCACGCGGCGTCGGAGCTTGCAACCACACGCCGGCGGTCCGAAACGCATCCTCCCCGTGATCCTGCCTTCCTCACTCAATACAAGGCCGATGCCATCCTCTGCCCCCCCGACGTACGATAGCCCTGGAATCCGGTAGGCCTTGTCTCCGACGCTGGCCGTGGGGCGCAAATCGAGGCGCAGAACAGTATTTCCTGCCTGGTGGCACTGGCCCCCCGGACACTTGACCTCGCAGATGGGCTCCCCTCCCACAGCGCCCCTTTTCTGCCGCGACCTTTGCCATGTCATGCGACTTGGTAAGCCGTGTGATTTCCACAGACATGTCTCCCGCAATGTGTTTGTTGTATTTGAGGAGTTCCATGACCTCCTGAGCGGCGTATCGTCGCGAGGGGTTGCCAGGTGCGCCGGCCGGAGCAGCCGAGAACTCGGCCACGCACCTCTCGATTCTCGCCGTGAAACTCCTGTCCTGGCCCCGCCTTTCCTCAAAGGAGTACAGAATGCCTGCCTGGATTTCGGCAAACTCTGTGTGGATTATGTCGAACGGAAAGATGCGGTTGAGACCGTCGACGAGATCCGCGGCGGTCAGATCCTTGTTGGCCGACCTGGCGATGGAGAGCAGGACGCCAATGGCCCATTCCACGCCGTCCACTTCGCCTGATTCCTCGACGCCGAGATGGTGGATGTGTTCAATCGTCCCGACAAGATCGAGCTCCGCCTGGATTCTTCCGTCAGGGTCGCTTTTAACAAGCGTCAGGGGCGACTCGCTGGGGGACCTTTGAACACCCAAGTCCCACTCAGCACCGTCCAGGCCACAATAACCAACCAGCCAAGACGGCACTTCTGCTTCCAGGTTTGAGCCCGGATGCGATTCCCGAGGCTGGAGCAGGAGAGGAGAGAAGTCTTGCCTGGAGAGCGCCGACCGCCACACCCACTCACACGCTTCCGCAGCGTCCCGCGGAATCTCCGGAGAGACGGCATCTCCCTGGGGGTTCCTGCCGTTGAGGAGGGTAAAGATCGCGACGAACCGATCACGGAAAACGTGACATTTCGTCCGGGCGATCATCTCAAGCGCCACTCCTAAGGGGAAGGTACGCTGCCAGTCTGGCCGACTGTCCGTCAGGCCGACCAGGAACCCGTCCTTGAGGCTTGACGCAAACGCCTGGGCGTAGCGGAAAGTCTGAAGCAGCACGCTCTGTCCGTTCCGGATGAGGGTCGTGAAGGCGTCGCGCTGCATGGCGCCCGCCCCGTCGGGGCTCCGCCAGATGTAGCCGGACTGGTCCATGACGCAGGCGCTCCGGCACAGAGAGTACTCGAGCAGCACCCACATGCGCTCCATCCACTGCGACGAGCACAGGGCGTGCAGCACGGGCATGTAGCGCAGCACCGTCTCCGGGGTCCAGTCGTTGGGGACGTCCGGCACCAGGGACATGATGTACGGCCCCGGGAGGTCGGGCATCTGCACGAGGATCTCCTCCGCGCCGTGGAAGATGGCCGGGATGCGCAGGAGCAGGGCGTCCTTGACGTCGTCGCGCCACTGCGGGACGCTGAAGTAGTCATGCCAGAGCTCCACGCCGGGGCCGTATGCGTCGATCGAGGCGTCGAGGAGGGCCGTCAAGGCCCGAATCAAGGCGGAGGCTGCCTCATCGTCGTGGGCTTTGGTCTCGTTCGCCCGGCGGATGCAGTCCTCCCAGACGTGAGACACTGGGACCCACGGAGTATTGTCGGATCTCGACTGGAGGCAGGAGAAGTGGCGGTTGTGGATGCGCACGAGGGTGCCTGACGCGGTGTCGGCGTCGCCGGGACCGGGGTCGGCCCTTGAGATGGTGCGGATAGGCGCTTCATCGGCGATGGGCTGTTGGAAGGCGTGGCAGTCTGTGTCGAGCCCAGACTCCCAGAATGTCGTCAAGATTTTGTCAAAGGGTACGGAATATGTGGCAGCCCCGATGGAGATGGAGAGCTCAGGCTGAGGAGATGCGTGGCTGTGGCCCGGTGACGCGGGGACTGGCGATGCCGGTGGTTGGGCAAGACCGAAATATGCTTTCCGAGCAAGTCGGAGAAGAATACTCTCGAGGTCCGCCCTGACCTTCACCCCCTCAGTCATCAAGGTCCTGGAGACTCGCTCGAGAAATCCGTTGACGAAGCCCGCCTCACCCTCGGGCGAGGCTTGTCTCAGCCGCACTGCCGCCGCGAGGAGTTCCGCGATGAGGATATCTCCATCCGTCCATAAGGCCTCCTGCATAGATTGAATGCCTGTTTCCGAGGGCAAGCCGGTCGGCGCTGTGGGGGGCAGGCCTTGGCCTGCCCATCCATCGAGGGAGGCTTCCAAATGCTCTTGGACCAACTCGTCGAGGCCCTGAAGATTGGTCATTGTCTCAACGTTCCGGGCACGGGCTTTGCGAGCGCGGCTGCTGAGGCCTTTGTGGGGGTGACAGAAGTTTGGTGTTTCCTGGTAGCGAGCAGCAATAATTAAACAAGAGATATCAAATTCGCCAGCTCAGAGGGCGGGTGCCGTTATGAACTCATGAAGCACCTGCTGGACAGCTGGGCTAGCCTGGGTGGTAGCTGAGCAACGCCAGTGCTACAGTCTCGCAGTGGTTCCATGCCGCATGTGGAGGAGGCTGTGTTTTGTCGTCGGGCTTAGCACGAGTGAGGCGCCAGACAATAAAGTGGATGATGAAACCAGAGATTTTGAGTGGATGATGAAACCAGAGGTGTCCGCGCCTTGCCTGTCCCCCCCGCATCTAGAACCACGGGGCTTGCCTCTGTCCCATGCTGGCCATTGGCGGGATTTTACGGAGGCTGACATGGACAGGCGCGGAAGGTCTCGGAGGAAGTTCGTTGCTTGATTTCCGACTTGGGCACTCTCTCCTTCGTTGAACTACCCACCAATGTACCTAATTAATCGGACCACAGTCCAATCTATTTGCCTTTTATCTCGTCGAAGTACATTTAACCACATGAGCACGCTATCGTTCATCCCGAACCGGTGCCGAGTTATCGGCAGCCTCGTCGCACTGGGGTCTTTTGGCGCAGCCGTATATCTGGGCAAAGAATACCGGGGCAAAAGGCAACTCGACCAAATATGTCGGAGAGTTCCGGTCGCCGCGCTGCCCAAACCCAGCGCGTGCCGCAACCTCCTCGAGACAAGGCGCGAAACGACGGCCGCGCCAGCATGGGGGCTGGAAACACCGGCTGTGACCTCCTCTTGGCCAGGCGGCGACAACAAGATGCACTGGACGCCCTCATTCGCGGCCCTGCAGGTCGAAGTGCCCCTTTCCGCCCTGGCGAGATACGGATCATCGCACGGCAAAGACAACGATGAGCATGGCGGCGCTGAAGGCGATGCGTTTTGTCTGATGCAGACCTTCGTTGCCGGCTTCCTGGACGGCAGACGAACGGGGGCCGAGGCGCAGTTCCTGGACAAAAATGTGCCGCCACTTTCCTTCGCACCCGGGAGTCAGCTGTTTGGAGACAGATCTGGTCTTGGAGCCTTCGTGCTCGATACCTGGAGCACAGCACGGGGGAAATGTGTCCAGCCTCTCGACCTGCCGAAAGACCCCCCCCCACCCGTCTCCGAGTTCCCTTCAAACACTGCGGTTCGCGAGGGCGGCCCGATCGACACGGCCGGGACTGTGATGTACTGGAGATTTACGGGCCGAGTCAGCAGTACCATGGACAGGCTAGCATCGTGGGGTCTTCCTTGGCGGATGATGGAGGGCGGATTTCAGGAATTCATCGTCGAGAAGGTGTCGGATCAAGCGGTGCGCCTGACATACGCCATGGTCGAATCCGCCAATCTCCACCCGGGAGGACAATCAAGGAGGGATTTCAAGAGGATGCCGTGGCTAGCATATGAGCTTCACGTGTTGTACGGGCGGATCCTACTGTATAAGACGCTAAGAAGGTTCCTGAACCCGTCGTGAAAACCTCGGCCAACCCGTCGAGTAACAGAACCGGGAGACTTGTGGGCATGGATTTCCATGAGGGGTAGGTCCCGACCCATTCAAGACGATTTCAGGGGGTTGTTCGTTTCTCAAGCACTACCCAAACAACTCTCCGCTCATCCACCTAGGTAGAATTTAAAGGGCAACGATGACGGTGTCCAGCGTGATTCCGATGCTGGGGTCGTGGCTCGACGCATCGCTGATGAGGACGATGACCCGGTTGCTGCCGGGGCGATATGTGATGGCGCCGGTCGAGAGCTTGTAGAGCGCGCTGATCCAGTCCTTGGCGGTGTCCCCGCCGCTACCGGTCACCAGGGAGTTGACGGAAGAAGGAACTGGAAGGGAGAAAGAATTAAAGGGGGAGAGAGGAAGGAGGAGAGGAAGATAGAGAGGGGTCTGCCTTGAGACCGACCTGTAGACCTCTGATCGAGACCTTACAGGGCACTGATAGGGGAAACCGATTTGCCGTACCCGGGCAAGGTTGGACTTGAATGAAGTTTAACACGATGGCGATCTGTCCACCTACTTTGGAAACTCCATGTCTCATGGCTCTCTCCTACTTCTGGAGCGAGCAGTCTCCGGTGTCCGCGCCTGCGATGGGGGGAGCAGGCATCCATGACAAGGAGATCAAGGCTTTTAACCACACGACAGGGGCGACTGTAGAGGTGGTCCGAATGTCGACAGGCACCCAGTCTGATTCTCGTGCCAGAAACAACGTGACAGCGTTGTGAACAGGGTGGAGAACAAAGCAATTATTAGTGACCCGGACGAGGGCTACGGAGATGAGTGGTAGCAAGGAAGGCGGCGTCTGGTAGAGATGGGACAAAGGCAGCATATTAGCATTGACGTGACATGATTAGTTCTACCGTTATTGAAGCAAAGCTTCAACTTGAGGTCGTTGCTGGACACGTACGCCTACAGTATTAACGGACGTTGACAGCCGCCGCCTATTGACCGCGCTAATCAGGAATTCTTACCGAAGCACGTGTTGCTTCGCTTCCTGTAAACGGTCTCTTGCCACAGCCAGTCTTGGAAAAGTGGCAATGGCTTCGATGACATTACGTCAATGGCGAAAACAAAGTACCTAGGTAATTGGTATAAAGCACTCATGTCTCCCAGGCCCTTCATTTAAGCAGAGGTAGTAAAAAAATATTGAGCTCTTTACAAATCGCTGCAAATAAACCAACAGAACGTCACTTGACCAGTGCGGTCGATCTATCCTTGTCCCGAGCCTCGATGTCTGCCCCGTTGTCGATAAGAAGCCGCGCGATCGCCTCGTGGCCACTGCGCGCGGCCCACATCAATGCCGTCCATCCAGAATTGTCCTGAGCCTTGATGTCTGCCCCGTTGTCGATAAGAAGCTGCGCGACCGCCTCGTGGCCATTGCCCGAGGCCGACATCAATGCCGTCTCTCCAGAATCGTTCTGAGCCTTGACGTCTGCCCCGTTGTCGATAAGAAGCCGCGCGATCGCCTCGTGGCCATTGTGCGCGGCTGACATCAATGCCGTCCATCCAGAATCGTTCTGAGCCTTGACGTCTGCCCCGTTGTCGATAAGAAGCCGCGCGACCGCCTCGTGGCCGCTGCC
>FTCU01003032.1_pt1 | contig 30360 bp, 15 predicted proteins | sample 1639521 | NCBI WGS metagenome assembly FTCU01 (sample SAMEA3914864, study PRJEB12502) | metagenome | biome: forest; material: soil | place: USA | collected 2012-03-12 | depth 0.3 m
TCTCACCTTCGCTACCACTAATAACAAAGTTCTCGTTCGCCCCCCCAAAGTCGGCCCGGATCGTGTACACGCCCGTCGCCTGGCCCGTGTACCGGCGGACCGTCTCGCGCGTCTCAATGTCGATCAGCACGGCCTCCCGGTCCGCCTTGTGGACGAGGAGGTACCGCGAGTCGCGGCTGATGCTGACCGACGTGGCGCGGACCTGCAGCGCGAGGTCGTAGACGAGCTCCTGCGTGGCAAAGTTGTAGACGTGCAGGTTGCACCGCTCATCTATCGCGATCAACCAGCGCTGGTCGCGCGAGAGCGCCAGGTCCTCGGTCCTGTGCAGCTTCGGCCACGCAGCCACGCACTCGCCGTGCAGGTTCCATTGGCAGATGGAGTTGTTCTTGTCGAAGGACCCGGTGATGAAGGTCTGCCCGTCCGAGGTCCAGACGCAGCTGCTCACCGGCTCGTCGAACCCGTCGAGAACCCTCAGGCACTCGCCCGTCTGCAATATCACTGTCAGTGCCCACGGGCTAGCAGATCCGTCTTTCACAAGCTGCCACTCACATCTGTGTCCCACAGCTTGGCCGTGTGATCAAACCCACAGCTAACAAGCAGCCGGCTGTCGGGCGCCCACGCAACATTACCAACGCCATGCTTGTTATGCCCATGCAGCCGATGCATCTCGGTCAGGCGCTCGATATCCCAGATGCTGACCGTCTCGTCGGTCCCGCAGCTGGCCAGGCGTTTGCCGTCGGGCGAGAAGCGGACCTGCCAGACCTCGTCGGGCTTCCGGGACGTCTCCAGCCCCGGGGGTGTCAGCTCCACCAGGACCTCGGACGGGAACCGGCTCCGGTCGCAGGAGTGGTCCACGCAGAGGGACGGCGACTCGTCGGTGGTGTGGTAGAGGCACCTATCCACCTGGTTACGTTTCGAGTTGTCCAGGATGACAGCCAAACGGTGGTCGGGGAGCATGACCGTTGGAGATATGGATTCTGCCGAGTTTGTCAGTTCGTGCAACGAGCAGCATGCTGGTCTCAATAACCCACCTGAGAGTTGTGCTAATAATAACTGTCTGGACCGGCCATTCGCGCCGTCCCAGTTCGCCGTGTTTCTGAGGTCGTCCGCGTCGAGAGACATGAGGAACTTGGACAGTATCCGGATCGTCTGGTGCTGTCCCTGGCACAGGGGCGTGAGCTCGTTACGCAGCACGGCCAAGGCCCGGATCGTGTCCCGCTGTTCGATGAGCTCGAGGAACTTCTGCTGCCTCACGCGGAACCGCATGGCGTTGCGGTCCGCCCCCGGCGCCAGCGCGAGCCCGTGTCCAGAGCCGCCCTTGCCGCAGAGCAGCTCCTCCGCCCGGCCCCAGGAGCCCTCCAGCACGGCCTGCCGAAAGGCCACCACGTCCGGACTCTCGACCTCGAAGCCGCTCTCCTCGCCGACGCTGTCCGCCGCCGCGTGGTAGCCCAGGTCATTCAGGGCCTGTATCAGGATGCGGGTGGTCTCCTCCCGGTTGTGGTTGGCATACGGGTCCGGGTGCCCGCCCAGGGAGGCGCCGTTGGTGCGCGAGCTGTGCATGGCGTCGGACTGGTGCTTGTGCGCCGTGCTCGAGCCCGCCAGCGGCTGGTCCCCGCCGGCCCGGAATCCGTTGGACACCGCCCTCGAGGCTCGGCTGGACGGCTCTCCCCTGTCGAGGTCCGTCAGCATGCTTCCGCGGCGTCTTCGCTTCTGGTTCGAGGGGGCAGCGGTGCCCGGTGCGGAGCCTCCCTCCTCTCCTTCCTCGGAGGCGGCTCTCTGCCTTCTGCCGAGGACCTGCGCGGGCGGTATGGACGAGGACGGCGGGGCTGCGTCTCGGGGGCCGGATGCAGCGGGCACGGAACGGCTGGGTGCGGATGACGTCGGGTTCGGGTTCGGGTTCTGGGCGTGTCGCGGGGGGAGCTGCGGCGGGACCGGTGGTTGGGCCGACGGGGCGTTGTTTGAGGCGTCCAACGGCGGTTGGGTTGACGGGTTGTCGGGGTGGGATGGGATATGAATAGAAGTCTGGTAGGGGAGTTGGTCTGCCACGGCGATCGAGTTCGGCTTCTGCGGGACACAGGTTCCTGCAGAAGACTCGGGGGTAGCTGTGAAGGAGGAGGTCGTGGCCCGCAGATAAAGGCGGTAGAAGTGCAGCGGAGCGGAAGACCGGGCAGCTGATCGTATAGAATACACGCTTGGGCGCTTGATGGAGCTCCGGGAGCAAGCTGGCGAGCGAAGAAGAGGAAGAGGTCTCGGATCTGTCGTGGAGGTGCCGTCACTCGGGCTCGATCGCGGGGCCTGATCACTGCGAACAGCACTGGGAGCTGAGCTCGGTCTGGACCGTGCGCACGGTGGGAGTCGGAGCTCGCATACGCAAGGCCAGGCTGCCCTGGCTGAGGTGTCGTGTCGGGGAGGAGGCTGGAGGCTGGACGGCAGGAACAGGCAGATGTCGGGCTCAAATGGATGGCCGAGACAGGGGATGACAGATGCCGCCCCCGATCCATGGATTGCATCAGGACGAGGCCGACGGGGGCCGCTCGGAGCTGGCCCCCGCTGGAGGCCGGTGCTGGCCAGGAAGGTGCTTGACAGTGCGCGGCACTGTTTGGGCTGGGGCCTTTCAAGGCCGAGTGGGCCTGCAGCACAGCACTCCACCACTCAACATCGCAGCAGCTTCCTGTGCCGCGATCTGCTGAGCATGTGCACGTGCTGCACCTGCTCGGCTTCACTCCATCGGATTCAGATGCGCTGGCATGTCCCGAAACAGCATTTTGCACAAACTTGGAAAGTCCACGGTTTGGCAGTCTGGTGGCCACGCTGCCCAGGTGGGACATGTGCATGTGCTGTATTCTGTGCCTTAAACACCACCGAGCATGACGGTTCTGATGCCGTTGTTATCTTGAGTCCGGCAGACTCCCCTGTATTTGTACCTAGTCTCCTAGTGTACTCGATTCATTGAAAGAACGAGCCAACGATTCTGATAGCCAGTTTGTCTCTGCTGCTCCCAGCATGGAAGAAGCCGCGTCCTACATCTTGGGATTTGTTGGGTTCCATGGCAATGTGGCAGTGACTGAGCAGGCGCCTGCCATCGGGTCTCCTTTGTTGGCCCCCCCCCTAGAGTTCAGAGTGATACTGAACTTGTGCTCTTGACTGCCGCACACTTCTCTTTATTTCCAAGATTGACCCGACACTGTCTCCTCCCAGCCTCCTCACGCACCGTCGTGTCTCTCAGTCATGATTATGCACGACTGGTTCCAACGGACTCCCATACGGCGAGCACACGCCTATGGCCCAAATGCAATCCTCTACCAGAAATGGTGCTATCAGATGGTCGGAGAATTCTTCCGAGATGGGCTCAGCCGGGCCAAACAACGAGACAGCCGGTATCTAACGTGTCAACCACTTTGCACTGGGACCGGAGATGATTAACAGGTGAACAGGCTGGCCGAGCTCGAGAAGCTGCTCCGAGACCCGGCCCTGCAGGCGAGCCGCCAACACTTCTGGGAGCAGGCGGGCATGTCAGAAGCCAACTATCTTCGCACCCTCCGGACCAGCGATGGGCTCTTCAACTACATCCCAGTCAAGACGATTGGGAAAGGCGGGTTTGGCGAGGTCAAACTGGTCCGCAGGAATCAAGACGGCCGGCTGTACGCGCTCAAGCGCCTCGTCAAGACCCAGATGATGGTGTCAACCGAGGCACTCGCGCGGGTCCGCACCGAGCGAGACATCATGGCCGAGTGCGACAGCGAGTGGGTTGTCAAGCTGTATGCGACTTTTCACGACAACAACTCTCTCTATCTACTGATGGAGTACCTGTCCGGTGGCGACATGATAGCGATGCTGGACTCGTTTCCCGGGGGCAGGTTTCCCGAGCATATTGCGAGGTTCTATGCCGCCGAAATCGTCGCCGCCATCGAAGCAGTCCACCAACTCGGATACATCCATCGCGACATCAAGCCGGACAACATGCTTCTGGATCGGGAAGGCCATCTCAAACTCGTCGACTTTGGAATTTCCAAGAGCTCACGCGAGATACATGACCGCCAGTATTACAACAGACTCCTCTACCTGCCTGGCCCGATGTTCGCCGTGACGAAGGCCAAGCCAGCTGCAATCCTGCGGTCTCCCCCGCTTATAACACACTCGTGTGCTGGGACTGCCGGCTACACAGCCCCGGAGCTCGTCGCGCAACGCCGATACTCGTACGAAGCCGATTAGTGGTCATTCGGGGTTGTCCTGTGTGTTGAGTCGACAAGATGCTCTTTCAGAGCGGGCCTCCCACGCTTTGGCATCCTGAGCTGACCGCTGATCCAACAGATACTACTTCCTCGTGGGCCGTGAACCTTTTTACCACCCCGACGTCCGCGAGAGCTTCAGGATGATTGTCGACTAGAGGCGGACCTTTAGCATCCCCTTCTTCGCCCAGATGAGCCCGAGCGCCAGGCATCTCCTTCTCAAGTATGTCCACCACCAACTTGTCCCGGTGTGATAGCGTCTCTCACCGCCCTTTGCCTTCAGCAACCACCACCACAGCGTCCAGCATTAGCCCGCAGACACAATGACTGACATGCACCCAGCCTAATCCAAGACCCAGAAAAGCGCCTGGGCCGCCACGGCGCAGCCGAGATCAAAGACCACCCCTTCTTCTGTACGTCAATCCCCCGCTGTGTTTACCCCCCTTTTCAGCAGCCTCAAAAGCATCCCAACCCTCAAACTCCCCCCCCCACCCCCCCGCAAACCCCAGACACCAAAACTAACAATATTCAATCACGATGTCCACAGTAACAATCGACTTCCCCTCCCTAAAATGGCTCCCCGGCCCGCTCAAGCCCCCCCTCCGCTCCGACGACGACACGTCGCGGTTCCCCGTCGGCCGCCTGCCGCAGGGCATGGACTTCTCCACGCCCACCCCGCCGGGGCCGGGCGCGCCGCTGGCCGTCGAGGGCGGCGGCATGGGCGATGCCGCTGGCGCTGAGATGCTGACTGCTGACCCGGGGGTGGTGCCGGAGATGGTGTTGCCTTTTGTAGGGTGGAGTTTTCGGAGGTTTGAGAGGGGTTTTTTCTGACATACTGTGTACGTAGTGGGATGGAGGGGTCTTGTTTGGTTGTGGTGGTTGGGTGAGTGGGGGGGTGTTGTTTGTGGCTGGCTGAAGGGGAATAGGGGGTTGTGTGTTGGGTTGGTTGGGAGCTTGCGAGTGGTTTGTGTCAGGCCGCCACGAGTGAGGGTCTCACATTCACGGCTGAGCTGTGCGTCGTCACGGATTCGTAGCGTTTCATATTCACAAGTGCCGTGTTGGGATGGTTGGGGACTCTCCCGAGTGGTTGGCGATGGGTTGATTCAGACCGCCACAGGTTCTGTTCTCACGGCTGGGCTGCCTGTCCTGTCTTTGGTCACCGATCTGTAGCGTTTCATGTTCACAAGCGTGGTTTTTGTCTCACTCGGTGCACAGCAGATGGTGAGATGCGTTGCGTGGTTGACGGGCGTTGGTTCTTGTTCACCGTTTGTTGGCACATCCCCTGGCATCACAGCCCGGACCAGTCGTTCCGGACGAGACGACACAGAGACGACCACGACACACCGGCAGCATCATGCAGTCGTCAAGCCATGTACGACTTCCTCGCCGATGGCGCACGAACCATTGTTTGCGGCTTACAACCGAGCACCGCGGAGGTAGCTACCGTCGTATGTCAACCAGTCCCAGCCCTTCGGGTCGAGCGAGAACCCCCCCCCCGGTTCGGTGACGGTTCACGGACCGTAACCCACCAGGGGACGGCCCTCGCATCGATCACGCATGTCGTTCCGTTCTAGAACACGCCAAGATCTGTCAGAGGCCTTCAGCTCGGGCGACAACCACGGTGGCTCGATGGCTGCAGTCGTGCGCGGCGTGCCAAGAGGGGAGGACGTGGTCCGCGCTGCTTGTGTGCGCCCGAGATTGCGCAAAACACGCACCCACGCACCCACGCACTATCACCGCGCTATCGCGAATATAAGGCCCGTCTCTTGAGCTCGAATCCCGGCGGGGTGGAGTGCGTCGCCGCCGACCGATAGTTTGTGGTTCCACGTCCACAGGTGACAGCGCTTTCTTTCTCTCAGCCGCGTCTCCACCAGTCCGTCTGCCCGGGACGACATGCGTGTGCATTCCGTTTTCCTCCGAACATCATCTGAGATCGATCTCGGGGCTTCATCGGTGCCTGGGCAGGTACTACATTGCCATGTGCATGTGAAAGGTGATCTCAGGGGCGGGCGGGTTCTCCGCGGCCGAGGTTACTGTGCATCCGTAAGAGGCGGCCTTTCGTAATCGTCGCCGCTATCTCGCCGGGGCCCCGATCGCGTGGCGACACCGGCAGTCGAACTTCTCGCCTCCCCCTCCCCTTCTCTCAGACTCTCATCCCCGTGCGGAGGGACAGCTCCGAGCTATTCCCCTCCGTCAGTGCGCGAGGGTGGCGTGCTCGGCCCGCGATGAGGATCCGGGGTCGGATCCGGACACCGTGCTGATGCTGTGGGTGTGGTGGGTGTAAGTGGCGGCGGAAGCTGCCGTTGCGGAACAGGGAGGAGGAAAGGGGAGGGTTGGTCGTTGGTTCACTGGGGCGAACAGGGGCGTGTTGCCATCGCTGCTTTCCAACGCTCGTTCTGCTGGATTGGGCAAGTTATGTCTCAGACCAAGACGCTATCATGTAACGACCGGTTGTTGGTGGCGCGGGATTTACACCAGATGGTCGGACGAGGAGGGGAATCTTTCAGACTAAATTGTTTGAAGTTAGTTTTACCTGTAACGTTGAGTTTAGTGCATCTTTGAACAGGTTTTTTTCAGATTCAGGGTCCAGGGTTGGGGTGTGGGGGGTCACGGGTGCCTCGACAAGAGACCAAACTGACAGCTATGACCCTAACCCGACACGCGCTCAGACCATATCAGACAGCTCTCGGTCCCGAAGTCTAGCTTGAGTCCAGGGGTCGAGATCCGCATGGAGACGAACTTATTCTGTAGTGTACAGTATTCTGTATTCTGTACTTTGCAGAGAGATCTCGCGGGTTCTATCTGCTATGTAGCAGTATCCAAGATCGTCACGATAGATCGACCGGGAGATGGGCAATCAAGCAAGGGGAAGCTTGACATGCGAAATAGTAATCAGACGGGGATGTGACGGGATGTCACGAAATAGCGCCGAGATGGGACGGAATCCCCGTAACTTTACAGAATACAGTGCTTACAGAACACGAACAAGCTTCGTGGCACCGCACCCGCCAAGACGGCTCCATCTCCACGGTGCCCACAACCTCGAAGCAAGCGCGCGCCCAGACAAGCACCGGAGCTCCCGCCCAAGACTAACGATGCAGGAGCCAGCTGCGCATGGGCTTCTTCCACGCAGGAGCCCGCCGTCGATCACCAGATATGCTGCGCGCTTACGAACCTCATTCCTCCGTGCGTGCATTGCCCGCGTGGGAGAGACAGGATCGTCGGATGCGACCCCTCCAGGCCGTCCATGTCCTTCGGCTCTTGGGAAGGCTGCCGTCTGTCAACTCGGCATCTGCGACGACCAGGTGCGCTGTGGGCTGTGCCGCTGCTGTGCCAGCCGGGACCGAAACAGCGACGGGTGATGGGGCGCGGGAGCAGGCGTTCTGGTTTTGGAAGCACTTCCTTGGAGTCGAGCCTCTGAGCCGCGTGCTGCGTGCTGCGTGATGAGAACCAGATCGATGCTTGACAAGTGGGACCGTACCTTGCATAACGTGCCGACGTCTGGCGTGGGATTGTGTTGATGATTATGCAGGTCTCGGATGCACAGCAGCAAAAAGGAATCCTGCCGCAGCAGGCCAGGACCTCGAGATAATTAAGTGGCTGCCAGATTTCCCGGCGGCTCAATTTGCGACTACTGTGTACTTGACCCGCGCTGGCATGTGCTCAAGATGACTGTCTGACATCATGACTGTCGTCGGCCGAGGGACGGCGAGCATCATGACTGACGATGCACACTCGATGTGTTTATCCATATTTGTCTCGCCCTGGATGGAACGGCCGGCGGTCTGGCTGCTGGCCCCCGCCGAATCTGGCCGCCGACCTGCAGCAGCGAGGGAGGGGTCCTTCGTTCCGCATCCCGTATTCCTGCCACATGCGCCTCTTGGATGCTCATGGAACCAAACATGTCTCATTCCTGTCTCTATCACCTCACATTGCGGCATGGCGACACAGAGGAGAAACAATGGTGTCGATTTCGACATCTGTCACAAACGGCCCGAGCACCGACGAAGTCGCTTCATCAGTTGCAATGCTGGCCCATTGAACTGCAACTGACCACAGCCGCAAGGTCTACCTGATGCGGAAGATTGTGGGCCGCAGACTCGCCAAAGCAGAGGCTCGCCAGGCGCAAATCCGGGGAAGAAGAGCAGCCCCCTTTGGACATCCTTGCAACGCGGGATGAAGACACGGGCAGAGACTGCGGTTATTGCATGGAGCACCTGCAGCACGGCAAGGGATTGTGGGTCGGCGTTGAGAATGCAAAGCTTCAATATACCGGGCTGTGGATTTATAACACGGCAGATAGGGGCAAGGGTCGACGACGGGACGGCACAGGCACGAGAAAAGCAAAATCAAAGTTGCATGCCGCTTTGGATCGCGAACGCGGGACGGAGGAGCTTTCTTATTGCCGTTGCTTCGGTGCAGAATACGCACGCTTGTATTCTGTATTCTGTACACTTCACGCTTGTCGAACTGAACGAGAAAACAGTATTAATTAATTGATGCTAGAGGGAGCGACTCGCCGCTTCTGGAAGCACACTCTGGGAGCATTCTCGATGCTTTCGATGCGCGCGCCGAGGTCACAAGACGGGAATCGGACCCATCTGCGGTGGCAGCGGACCTCCACCCAAACCAAACTATTCATACCGTAGAACTCTCACAGACTTTCTGGAAGTCAGCTAGCGTTCGGTAGGCCCGTATTGTGTACACAGTAGTCGTACGAGAACAGCCAGTTCTTCTCGTCTCCGTTTCCGTATCTTTGTGTCTATCGTCAACCGCTCCCTGGATGAAAATGCGGTCAGCCCGCTCTCACCGTCACCGACCCGTTGGACAACCCCTGAGCTGCAAGCTGGCAACTTGCAAGCCAGACATGCGATCCCGCCGCCGCTGCTGTGCCCCTCCCGCCCGGGAATGGGGCAAACAACAGGGTTGCATCCGTGGTTCGTTCGCCTCTCTGGCGGTCGGGGGCCAATGGCCAGCTGGTATTGGCCTAGTTTAGACCCGAGAGAACGCCCGCCAATTGTGCACGCACCACCCGGCGACCAACGAGCCATGCATCCCAAGAGTGTCAGACTGCGGCTTGTGCCCCATGCAGGGTCGGCCACATGGCTTTGGACCGGGGGCGCGGAAGGCCGTGTGCCTCCGTCCACCACGCAATTCATGCGCGATGCTCTGCAGCGCCGGACTGGCCTTGCGCTGCATTGGCTGCTTTGTAGGTGACGCACCACGCACACAGTGAAACTGTGAAACCAGGGAGCGGGAGATATTCCTGTCGCCGCCCTCTTGGCTGGCACACAACGACACGGCGCCCAGAGTTGGAACAATGCAACACTGGGGCTTCTTCCGTGGGGGCGTCTGCTGGACGACAGGTTCCAAAACCAGGCACCTCGGAGCGGGGGGGGCGCGCGCAAGAACGGCAGAGAGGGGTCAACTGCCATCGTTGCGACACACAGAGTTGCATCGGTCAAGAAGCAATCCAGTGAATCCACCCACATCTGTCGACCTCAACCCGCAGCAAGCAAGGCAGGCTGTCGCGGTTGTCACAGGGCCGGAAAGGGGAAACCGACTGCTGCAAGTGTGCGTGGATACGGATTATTACAGCGTACCAAAGTCTGTCCAGATTGCTCTTCATGCGACCGAATAACGTTACCGCGCCAGACGAGAGCATTGCCTGGTCCAGCAGCAGGTACCCGGTGTGAAATTACAAGACTTGGGGTCCAAGCTCAGGTGGCGCTTTAGCCAAACGCACGGTGGCAGCCGCTAACCCGGAACACCCTAGCGGCGTCCCCTCTGGGCGCTTCCCGCAGCCTGGGGTCCACTGGTTCGATTGGCGACGGAGCAGGGGTCGCGGGGAGTTGACTTCCTCTTCAAGGCCAAGTTCGCGCAAGCCAAAACCCACCAGAGACGCCTGAGCTAGTGTAAAAGACGGGCCTGCCAGCCTCTCCTGACACAGACGCCCGGCGATCCACGCTGGCCCGCGGACTCGGGAGAACCTCAGCGTCAGACAGACCAGGTGCCGGATGCTGGGACACGCCGGGATACGGTCTGTGCTCCACGCTGCTCCCCGCAGGTGCCTGCGGTTGAAACGGGCGATGGGGACCAACGGCGATGTGCCTTGCCTTAATCTACGGGGGCAAGATCGCTGTGGACCGCAAACGGAGTCGGGGCGAACGCGAGCTACCCTGGCAAGGACAGGAGAGGAAGCTCCAAGAGTCAGCAACCCGCCGAGAGCTCCAGAGCGGAGCCCCAAGGAGGTGAAAAAAGCAGAGAAAACATCGGATTGTTCTCGTCGACGCGCCGAGGAACGGGAATGTTGGTTGGGATGATGGAAGGAGACGGATACTGAATACGTACGACTTTACATCGTTGCTCCATACGAATCCATACCACAGTACCGTACCCGCGCCCCATCACTGCCGGCCCGGCCTGCGGTGCCATCAAATCAATGGTTGATGAGGACCTGAGCGAGCTCGGGAACAGACAGAGGGAAGACGACGCAGGCCCACACCACCAACAACCCTGGCTTTGGCACTGTTCTGTTGCAGCTTCCAGGTTGTCGCCCCTGGCCGCAGTGGCCGGGAGGTACCTGTGTCGCGGGGCTAGCGCAAATGTCCGTTCTGGAAAAAGGCTTTGGCCAGGCTTGGCGCATCTGCCACCCCCCAGAAGACCAGAAGATCCTGGTCCGCATGCTCCAGTGCGCGGGCGAGTTTTATTAATCTCGCTCCCTGGGCCTGCCGGCCGCCGCGCCCGTCTCCTGTGCCTGTGTTACTTGTAGCCCGGTTTTGGCGTCTCTTGGGTGATCCTCTGCCGCACCCATCTCGTCGGTTATTAGTAGTAACGTCAACTTTATCTCTGCGAGAGACGGCATTGCGTGTGATTCGCACACTCGCAACCTCGCAGACTCGCAGACTCGCAGGCTCCCGTCGCAGCCGACAACAAACGACGGCCTCTTCTCGGTGAAGGCCTTGAAGGACGAACGGGGATTCGGTCCTTGACCTTGCTTGCCCAGCGGCACGTTCGGCCAAGGTTCCGCCTTCGACAACCCGCATCCGACCCCCGACCAGGGCCCGCCGTCGTCGTTTCGCCTTTCGAATCCCTCCGTTCACTATGCGACCCTTTTATTAATGGCTAATACCTTCAATTCCCGCCCGCGGCCCGGCCCCTTATCAGGGCTCCCTATGCGCTCCGCCGTGTCCTTCACTCGACGAGAGAGCCTGGCCACCACCATGGAGGGCGCCCTCAGCGTGCCCCCCGATCGGGGTACCATCATTGGCAGAGCCGTCTGGAAGGTGGGTGGCCCAGCCCGCACTGGCAGTCTTTGCGTGCCTCGAGCCAAGCCATTGACCGGTTGATAGGTGCGACATGTCGTCGTCGGAGGCCCAGTCCGCGAGCAGATACAGCCGCCGCCCGCCGCGCCCGTCAACCGGATGCCGCTCGTGTGGAACCCGACCGCGAGGGAAGGCATCTTTTTCTCCATCTACAAGGCCAAGGTGAGACCGATCCTGCCATTGCTTTCTCGGGTGTGCAGCCAGCACGCAGCAGGCAGCATGCTAATGTCCGTGGGCGACAACAGGAGGATACAGAGCCGATATTACAGCACCCCATCACGTCGATCGCCGATTGCCAGGTCCAGCAGCTGGCCCACCGCAAGCAAGGCCCCGTCCTCCCGACCTTGGTCATCAGCATCCTGCCAGATCCCATGTTGGACAAGGCCCGGAAGCGGCGCTCCAGTAGGACTGCCGGCTTCAGCGCGCCGAGGGAGACGGGCCCGACGACGCTCCTGTTCCGCCCAGGGCTGGAGGAGTACCCGACGCTTCACGACTGGGCGCGCTTTATCCAGCAGCTCATCCAGCCCCAGATCCCAGACAGGCTACCCCTGAGCCCGGTAACGCCCGCCTCGCCGACCTTTATCAACCCGTTTGCTCCCCGGTCAAGAGAGCCCAGCGACATGTTCTCAAGGCCGGAAAGCAGGAACGGCGGGCGGCCAGGTTTCGTCTTGAAGAACCCCGGCCCGGTACACACCGGCCGCGACCGGCCAGTGACCTTTTCGGATTCCCCAAGCCTGCGCTCGAAGCGCAGCGATCTGTCGTCGCAAACTAGCTCTGTGACGCAGTCTCACGTAAACTATCACAACTACGCCGCCGTGGTCCCTGCCGATCTCCCGTCTCCGGCGACAACGATTGGGGAATACCAAGGAGAATTTATTGAGGGGTGGACCTCGGCGCAAGGAAGGTCATCGGCACTCAGCTCCCCCATCAGGGGGCGTGAGAGCGTCAGCTCGCAGACACCAAACCCATTACCGCCAATACTGGATTCCGAATTACCATCGGGACCGCGGGAAACCATCCTCGACAGGGCGTTCCAGCTCCGCTGCATCCCCGGCTCTGAGAAGGAGGTTCCTGGGGAGGAGAAACTGAGTTCCCTGGCTCGCTTCGACGCCTTGATGAGAGAGGTGGATGAGAAGAGGAAGCATCGCGAAGCCGAAGAGGCCAAGTCGAAGCCGCAAGAAGCGGCGGCTTCGTCAGCCGAACCGACGAGCGCTTTTGACGACTCGGACTCGGACTCGGACGACTCGACGCGGGATTCGGACGATGACAGCGACGGCATGGCGGCGGAGACCGATGTCGAGGACCAGTTCCCCTCAAACACAAGCCAACGAGCCCTAGATTTCATCACCGGGCGGTATGAATCATCGCAGCGCCAACACCAACTCTCCTCCCGCGGCTACGGCATCCGCTCCCCGCCAAGTTACAACCACGAAGCCTTCATGGCCCTGTCCAACTCCGGATCCGCGCAAATGCGCCCTCACACAGGCTACTCCAAAAACCGCAGCCGTCCAGGCATGACCCAGCGCACCCACAGCCAGCCCCACCTCGCAGCAATGCTCGCCTCCTCCTCCTCCTCCACCCCCCTCGAAACCATCGGATCCGACGACGGCACCAGCACCACCACAACAACAGGCTTCAGCTTCACCCCGGGCTCCCCCTCCGCCCTGCACCGCAGCTCCACCGAGAAGCGCCAGTCCATCTCCAGCGTCAAGCGCCTCAGCTTCGGCGACTTCCACCGCCACTTGAGCTCCACCAGCAGCCTGCTGCTCATGCAGAGCAACGCCGGAGGGAGCGGCGGCGGCGGCGGAGGCAGCTCCCGCGCCAGCCACAGCGACATGGACCTGCAGCTGCTGGCGTCGCCGGGGTCGCCCCCGCCGCTGCTGCACCACCTGCACCCGCGCGCCGCGCCGCTGCCGCAGCAGATCCCGCCGCTGTCGCCGCTGCCGGCGGCCGCGGCGGGGGAGAGGGAGCGGGAGCGGTGTACGTGGAGGGGGAGTGTGGGTGTTTTCGGGGCGGGTGAGGGCGGCTTCGTGTGAGCGAGTCGCCCTGTCTTTTGTTGGGTTCGGGTTTTATCCATCGGGTCTTTTTGATTTCTATTTATTGCATGAGCGCTTGGTTGGTCGGGTGTCTCTTTTTCCATGTACACGTCTTTGATGATATTTCCTCCTCCTCTTGAGTGTAAGGGGCATTTTTTGATGGGTCATACCATGCACATCCATATTCTGCATCTTTCTTTTTAATTTACTACACACATTACGTTACCTTTTATGTTCTCTTTTTCTATGTAAGAGAGAGAGAGACTGTGGGAATCACATCACCGCATATGTCTTCATTTTTGTATGGATCTAGCATATTTCCCCCCTCCCCACCTTGTGTTGGGGTTGGGTACTTGCATCTATCCTCTGCGAAAGGCGTAGCATCATCATGGTGGTTATCCCCATCTTAGCTAAAGCCGCGGAACAAAGCATCCAAACAAGTGCGCGAACAGTTTCTTTGTTCGCCGAACAGCTTCCACGTTCTTTGTTCGCCTTCAGCGCGCGGCTCGGCGGGTACGGCACCCACAGCAAACAAACACGCAACTGCGCGCGGCTGCGTCCCGCCACAGGAGGGAGGGAGGCACGGAGTTTATAAGCCAGGCTGCGCGGCACACTTTCCAACACACACAAACAGCCCAAACCAACAAAGCCCCAGTGGTGTAGGTGGTAGCATGCGAGACGCGAATTGGGACCAGTTGCACGGAGAGTCGACCACAAGGGGGCGTTCGCTTCCTGATACTGACACCAAGGCCAATTCCTGTTCCTTGTGCCCTGGTTCGCCCTCAACGCCCTGGTTCGATCCCAGGCTGGGTTCTTTCCTGAGGTTGATTCCTCGGGGGGCTTCTTTTTTTTATTTTTTTTTTCTTTTTTCTTTTTTTTTTTTACTTGCGGTTTTACTTCGCAGCTCTCTGGTTACAGGCCACAGTAGACAACCAACAAGCTTCAACACCCTCTCAATCCAAAGCCATCACCTCGCCGTCCTAAATGCCCGACTGATCTTTTCTCTCACTCAACCTCGCCCCGAACCATCATTTCTTATCTTGTGTGTGTGACAATGGGCGTGTGATCGAGAGGGAGGGTGGCATGAATGCATACCATGGCGTCGAAATCATATGCTTTAATCATTTCATTCATTCCACAGAGTCAAATCTGTCTAGGTCAAAGATCAAGGGAGGAGCGTACTTGAAAGGGGGAGATGTGAGAACAATGTAATGCTGTAGGCTTGCACGGGTCTGGTCTGCACCATACATACATGCCATGTCATCCCTTTTCAACTTTTGCCTGTGATAACAAACCACCTTTTGTTCTTATCTTCATCAGTGCACTGTCAGGCCAGGCCGGGGATGGTGATGGGTTGTGTCTGAGGCGGTGATGTGATTGAGGTTAAGCGCTTCCCCCTGGCCGCTTCAGGGGCGGAATCTGGGTCGTTTGCTTTGGTCGTTATGCGGTCTGCATACCTGACCAAGCCGCCCCCGATACGGTAGGCAGATGTTGGGTTCAACCCGGATAGGAGATGCAGGGCATGAGAGCGAAGGAGGAAACGCGTGGTTGGCGACCAGGTTGAGACACGCTAGGAGGGGAAAGATAGCAAATCCATCTTCTGAACTGGCAGCCCAAGCTGTTCACACCGATTCCACGACACACACTGCAGGACAGACAACCCTCTGATAAAGCCGCTGAGCGGGACTCGCATTTTCCCCAACATCTAACACAGACACAATCCACCCCTCAATTATCCCATGCTCCCAAAACGCCGCAGGTGGTAAGTTCACCCTGATCATTTTCCGCTAGGCCGCACCACAAGCCCCCACAAAGGCGGCGGTGCCAGCGCAAACCCCCTTCCCTCCAAGTCTACCTCCCACAACCCGCCATCCCATCACCACGGATGCATACTCGCCGGCCGAGCCCTGATTCCATAATGAATCGTCTGTTCCTCAATCACGGCGTGGACAAGCTCATCCTAGGAGAGATACGGTGCCAAGGCCAACTTTGCCTCGTCAGACAGCCGCTCCTGGGCAAACTGCACAATCGCCCCGCCGTGCCGCTGGTTCGCCTCCTTCATGTACTGGCCCACCCACTTGTCCACCTCGACAATATCGGGGAAGTCGTCGCGGGCGCCGCGGTTGCATGTCTTGAGCGGCGTGAAGCCGACACCGAAGCCGATGTCATCGACGTCCGCCTCGTGCACAATCTCGTCGCCGAACCCGGCAGCCACCCGCGGCGGGTTCTTCAGCAGGTCCAGCAGGTTGTTGCACGTCAGGCCCCAGCCCTTCTTGTAGCGCTCAGCGAACTGCGTTGACTCGCACAGCGTCTTGGTGTACGAGATGACGCCGAGCTTGCGGTCGACGGGGCGGGCAAAGTGGCCAGTCGTGGGCAGGATGACGGTGAGGTAGAACGGGGTGAAGACGTTCTGCTGGATCGCCTCGGCATGCCTGATGAAGAAGTCGGCGCCCATCTTGCCCTCGCCAGCCCGGGCCGAAACAAGATGGAAGAGGCGAGCCGCGCGGGACTTGTACGAGTCGGTGGCGTTGGCCTGCAGCTTGGTGAAGAGAAGCGTGACAATGGTTCCAAAGTACGGCTCCAAAACATCCCTACCGATCGTCAGATACATGAGGTTCGATCAATTCCAAGGGGTTAGTCACTTACCCGGAGAACGTGCCGACAATAGCCTCGAGGATGTCGAAGGCGTTTTGATCCGTCTTCTTCCCCGCCAGAAGGCGCTGGAAGATGCTGAGGAAGGGCTCCAGCTTGTTCTCGGCCTTGATTTCCTCGGCAGCCTTGGGAATGATGGCGGCGATGAACCTGGACAAGGGAGGCACGTTGCCTCTCGTCTCCCACGGGCCAGGGGCAAGAACAGCCTCGATTAGCAGCTTGAAATCGCCAGGCACCTGGTTTGAGGGGTTGAGCTCGAGGAGGAAGGCAAAGATTTGGAAGACGAAGGGAACAAATTCTGCGGCCGGATTGTTAGGATTGGTGTTCAGAATGAGTGGGGGGTCGAGGTTCGACTTACCAGAGACATCCTCGTTGAGGATGGCGACGAACGGCGTCCACAACCGAGTGAGCGTGTCCAACTTCGAGCCACTGGTGAACCTCACGAGCGCACCAATTGCCTCGAAGTGGTAGTAGTAGAAGCGCGGGTTGCTGGGGTTCTCCTTGATCACATTCGTGATGCTGACCAGATGATTGAGAACATTCTCAGCACCGCACTCCAGGATCCCTTCCTTCATGACGATCAGCACCCTCATGATGCATTTCATCAAGAACTCGTTCTCTTGCAGTTTGGTGGCAGACGTGTCCTTCTCGATCAGAGCAAAGAGATGCTCCAACAAGTCCTTGGCATACGGCTGGATGTCGCTCCGCGGAAACAAGTGCTGGTTTTGGTCATCGGTCAAATGCAGCACTCGCTCGACTGCAATCGCCGCATAGGTGTAGACGACGTAGTTGGTCGAAGCCAGGTTCTGGATGAGGGGCTGGATGGCGCTGGACCACTGAGCCTTGTTAAGCTGACTCCGGAAGGTGTACAGATACTTGATAGCGTCGACTTTGGAAATGGGCTCGGTGCCTTCGGAGAGCAGGTCGGCGGCGATGTTTTGCTCGAAGAACTCGACAACGTTGACGTAGCTGTTGACAGTCTTGACTCCGTGCGTGGCAGTGACGGCGCCCTTGGCAGCAATGGCGAGGAAGAGGTAGACGGCCGTGTCCTTTGCCTTCCAGTCCGTCTTGCCGGCGGCCAGGTAGTGGTTGATGTACTGGAAGACGACCTGCGTGACGACTCCTTCGAAGCTCTCGAGGAGTTTCCGCAAAAAGTCGGTTGCCGCTCTCCTCCTCGAGTCGGTATCTGAGCCCTCGAGATCGCGCCGAATGAATTCGATGGGCTCGTCCTCGAACATCTCAATGTCCGACTCCCTGAGCGTCACGTTGGGAAGAATCACCTTCTCCACGATGGTGCTCATGGTTTGCTCATTGTTGAAGTTCTCCGCATGACGGCGCACCGAGGCGACGGCCGTCAAAAACTGCAGGGCCTTGCTTGTGAGGCTGTCGTATCGCTTCTCGGGGCCCAGGCTGGAGAGCACGCTCCACACGTTGTTCGTAAACTCCTGGACATACTGGCCAAAGTCGTCGTCGTATTTGTTGGTGAACAGCTGGAGGGCATCGCAGATGTCGGACTTGAGGGTCTCGAGCGGGGTGGCGTCATCCTCCTCGCCGTCAAAGATGGGGTTCTTGTAGGCGATGTACTTGTGGAGGAGCACAGTGATGGGCTGCAGGTGAGACTCGATTACGGGCGGGATGTCCTGGCACGAAAGGTCGTAGAGAAGCTTCATCAGCAGGCTCATGGTCTCGAGCCAGCCCTTGAGCGCATCGGCGTTGTCTTTGTTTGCCTCGATTTGTTGGTCCGCGATCTGCCAGGGCTCTTGTTAGCAGCCTGTCGAGGCCAGAGGCACAGTTGGGTTTTCTCACGCTCAGCATCTGAACAAAGGGCTCGCCAAAGGTCTCGACGACGTGCAGGACCTCCCTGTTCAGGTCATTAGACTGAAAGAGGGGGCGCCACCGTGCGAAGATGGAGTGTGCGACCTCCAACACACCATTTGTAACCTTGTAGTCGGTGTTCGACAGGCGGCTGACGAGGTCCTAGGCAGAGTCGCGTCAGTCAGAGTGGTTTGCCAACAGAGCTGCTTGACGCCGACGGGAAGTACCTTGGTCAATGTGTCCCAGCGCTCCCAGAAATCCGAGTCGGCGATAAGGCTGATGGCTTCGCCGAGCTGGGACTGTATTGTGGGCGGGGACGAGATCATCAGGCCCACGAGCTCCTGCTTGATTGTCTGCACCTCATCCTGAGGGAGCTTGTAGTTGCCCTCCTCATCCTAAGAGGAGAAGGAAAGTCAGCTCTGAAGCTTGTCCGAAAGCGAGTGGTCGTACACACCACATAGTTGTGGCGGATGAAGTTCTTGAATGCGAGGGCGGCGGCAAGACGGGTCTTGAGGGGCTGAGCACCGGTGCTCACGATGCTCAGGAGCGACAGCGAGTATTTAGGCTTCTTGGCCTCCTCCTTGAGGGCATTCTCGGCTGCATCAACACACGTGTCAGTCAAACGGTCCCGGCCCGGGCCCAAGATGCTGGGGTCTGCTGGCTTCCGCCATGGCGGGGTTGTTGTGTGCTTGTCTGGGGACCCAGCATCGGAACTTGCCTTTGCGATGGTGCTGCGCATCCAGAGTGGCGTTGAGCAGCTGTGCAAGATGGTCCAGGGTGGAAGCCATGGCGGGCAATTCTCGCTGGGCTGAGGTGGTGATGGCAACCTTGAACCTGGGAGAGTGACAGCTCGAAAACAAACACCTGAAAAAGCGTGGTTGCCAGAGCTATCGGTGGGTCGGCTTGCTTGCCTGGTTCCCGGCGGGGTTTGGTGCGGCACCTGCCGCTTGGGCCAACGAGGGAAAATAAAGTGGGGAGTGCAGCTGATGCTCGGCCCTGGAACTGCCTGGAAGAAGAGCTCCAGTTGAACCTTTCAATGGAGATTGCTCTCAAACTCAACTTGGAGGGATCCATCACAACAGCCCAGGCCAACAAGCATTCCATCACGGTGCAAGTTTTCTATGGTGGCTCTTGTGAAGCGAAAGCCGCCACCTTTAAATAAAGCCCGGCAATGGTCTCCGTGCCCTCTTCTTCCCTTCTTCCCGGTTGGAGTCTCTCGTACCTTATCGAGAACAAGCAGAACCCTCGCTCGGCACCAGCAGGCGTGATTGGCCGCTTGTCGAAGGGGTTCAGTTGGCAGCAGGGCCAGCCAATAACGCCCGCCTGTCCGGCCCCAGAGACCCGCTCCCCTCTCCCCTTGCGTGCGGCCCCGGATTTTGACTGGACAGACACTTCGTCATCTGGCCCTCGTGGTTCGTGGTTGGCCGATGCAGACCGAGAGCTTCTCTCGCTATATTTTTTGTCCAGCGCCTCCTGCAGCCTGCGAGCAGAAAGCCGCCGAAAACCACACATCCCGTCCATCCAGAAACGAGCCGTCATCGCCGTCCCCAACGAGATCCCATTGCGTGGCTGTCCGCGCCCCCGCGTCGTGGTGGTGTGTGTGTGGGTGGCCTCTGAGTTCATTGAGCGGGAATCCTGGCAGCTTGGTGCTTCCCCTCACCTGCTGCTCCTCCTCCCACCCGCCACCAACAACCTGGGAGTTGAGAGGTCGCGTGGTGGTCGACTGACAATTGGCGTCCTCCTCCGGGACCCGCCTGCCTCCCTGCCTGATATTGGGGCTTCACACCCGTTTATGCGACCGTCACTCTCTGGTGTAAGTGACAGCTTGTGTCTCACATCTCATATCCCTCCCCGGCTGTGCCTCCCGAGCTCCTTATGCCGAGATCCAGGGAGCTGGAGCTTCGGCCTCATGCCGCCCTCCCCCCCCTCGGTCCCGGGCAACCACCACCGGCGCCTTTCCCTCCTGAGCCCCCACTCCCTTTGCTTTCTCGCCGACTGGCCCGGACCCGGACCGGCTGAGCTGCCTTGCATGCGGCTTCTGCACGTTCCTGCAAGTTCCTGCACGGCGAAACCACTTCCATGTGGCCCATCGGTCTGTGCTGCCGAACGTCACGTCACACCTCTGTGTTTTTTCTTCTTCCTGCCTCCTCGCGTTCTTCCTACTCTTGCGGTCTCGGCTACCAACGAGCCAGTTGCTAATATGCTGCGGCGATTAGTGTCTCTAGGCCACTCGGCCTCGGAGGACAAGCGGCCCATGTCGCCCTCGCCTGGAGATGAGCAACACCCGCAGGAGGCCAAGGGCGCCGGGGGCCTCGCCGGCGTCTTCAAAGGGCTGACGGGCGGCGGGAAACCGGCAAAGTCCCCTCCGGTTCTCCAGCAGCCATTCGCGCCGATAGCCGCCTCCCAAGCCTTCGCCGAACGGTCTGATGTTACCCCTCCGCCCTCGGCTCTCCCCGGCCTCTCCCCCGAGCAGGTCGAACTGTTCGGTCGGTTGAAGAATAGCCAGCAGCTGAGCGAGCGAGTTGCTGCGGCGAACTCGCTGCGCTATGCCATCACCGACTTCCCTCTCAACCCGGTGTGTACTTGGTGCCCCTTCTTGCGTGCGCCTTATCTTGAGCCTGTTTCTGACTTGAGTCCGGCGTGCAGGTTCGCGACATCTGGCAGGCTGCGAAAGACCTGATTGATCCAACGAAACCGCCCAACGCTCGACAAGCCGCCTGGGAGCTCCTCGCCGAGTGCATAAAATACCCGTCCTCCACCGAGCTCGAGCGGCGTGAATACTTCCGCACCCTGACCGCACCTGCTCAAGCCGAGGACTTCTATCTCCAGCTCGCTGCCCTCGAGGATCTTACAAACGGGGGCCGCAACATCTCGGGCTTTTACTACGAGATCTTCCCGCTCCTGACCCAATGGCTACAAGAAGCGTACAGGGCCGCGAGGACCGCTCGGAGGCAGGTCTCTCGCGGGGCGACCAGGAACCCCAGGGGAAACACGCTCTCCTCAGGCGAGGACAAGACCCTCTACCGCCTGTTCGCGCTGCTCAAGGGCGTTATCAAGTTCAACTTCAAGTTTGCCACGGACAGCGTGGTCGGGAACTTGATGGACATACTACTCAAAGTATGCATGAACACGAGCGTCGAGGATGACCTGAGGGCCTGCATCAACGTTGTCGATACCGTGGTCACATTTGGCTCCATCCCGACCAACAAGCTCAAGGACTGCATACAAATCCTCAGTTCCATCCACTGCCTGGTACCCAACCTGCAGAAGGACTCCTGGCACACAATCTCCATCATCTGCAGGTCCCATCACGGCCAGTCAACAGTTAGGATATTGCTGGACTTGCTGCGGACCTATACCACCTCCCCCATCAAGGACAGGGATAAGGATTCCGTCAGGGATGTCCGCGGCGCCCTTTCGGTCTTGAAGAAACTCCTCTCCAAATCCACCGAGAAAGGATATCCGACGGTTCCCCTGGCGCTTCTCGTTGACGGACTCGCAACCGTTGCCAAGAGCAGCTCCACAAGGATAGCGACAGAGATCCTGAAGTTGATCAACTCGCTGTTCGATGGGCGCGAAGGGACCATCAATCCTATTCTCGCCGAGGAGCGCTGGTCGCCAATTTTCGAAATCGCCGCCCAATGCGCAACCAAGGCCGCCCCTCCACCGCCTGCCGTGGACCCGAGTCCGGCCGCCCCGCCTACAATCGTCAAAGACGAGAAGGAGTCGGAAGACGGCGTCGCTGTTCAGTTGAAGTCTCTGGTCGGCCGGATCGAGAAACTGCTCACCCACAAAGACTCCGAATTCCTCCAGCGGGACGAGTGCATGATGTTTTTCACTCAAGTCCAGCAAGCCCTCCCGGATTCTGCGGCGGCTCTCGTGGTGGCGTACCTGAAGGAATCCCGTGCCTGTTTCCCATCAGAAGTGGGCTGGGAAGACAATCTCAAACTCGTCATCAACTCTTTCTATCTCAATCGGAACCGCGAACCCCTGACCCGGCTGCGCGCGCTGGACGTTATCGTCGAAGTCTACCACTTCCTGTGTCTCGCGTACGGCCTGGTCGACGACAAGTCGGTTCCCGAGCTTATCCAGCGGGTGCTGGCAGGCCTGCCAATGGAAGAAGACAACATCGTTCTCCAGGATACCCTGACTTTCCTGGTTGACGTGGCTGGAACTGCCGAGGTCTCCCTCTTCGAAGACATTCTGGAGGCTTTCAAGAGCGTGATTGCCAAGGACATGTCCAAGCCACCGCCATCAGCGCATGCTTCGCATGGCCCATCTGGACAGACGGTCCACTTCGCGAACCAAAGCCTCCAAAGCCTCTCTAATGTGGTCACCAGAGGCTACGTCCAAATATTCATGCGGACCATGAGCAGCAACGGGTTCAAAGCAGCCAAAGCATACACGGCGCTTGTTCATATTGCTCGCTCGAATCACTGCGAAGTCAACGCGCGGCTGACGGCCATGAAGATGCTCTTTCGCCTCCGCGCCGACTTTGAGAACAGAGTCTATCTCACCGCATTGACCGAAAATGAGAGCCTCGCCGGGACGCTGTACAGAACCGAAGCGTCTCTCGCGCGCAAACTGGCCGAGGATGCCGCGCATCCCTCGAGGTTAACGAGGCCAGACTACAGTACAGGACGCTCGTCCCGTGGCATATCTTTTACTCAGGGCCAGACGGCTGAGCGAGGGGTCCCTGCTCGGTCGGCTTCTACGCCCAAACCCGCCAACCACCGAGGGCAAAGGCTGTGGTCGATACCCGACGCCGAGGCTTTGCCAGAGCCCCCGCCAGCGAGGCCGAGCCATCTTCTCGTTTCACACAGGCGAGACGCCAGCGAAACGGGCCCGCGCCAGAACGGCGTCACCGTTTTGGACATAACGCCGTGGGTAGAGGCACTGTTGGTTCTCTGTCATCAGGGGTGTGACTGGGAGGTTTACAGCTTCCTCCTGGTTCATCTCCCAGCGCAACTCAGTAACCACTCCATCTTCCGAGATGCCATTCCCCTTATCCAGGAACTTCGGCGCTTACTCTGCGAGATGATTCGGACAAACGGGTTCTTGGAGCCACCGCACTCGTCGGGCCTTCGCCGCACAGACGTTGCCAACTGCCTGTTTCACTCGCTCATCATGCTCGTCAGCTACCACCAACATTTCCAAAAGCCGGATGAAGACGAGATTGTGAGGACGTTTATGCACGGCATCTCGGACAAGACAGCAAAGACGTGCATCCACGCCCTGTCGATGTGCTGCCACGAGCTGCCCATGTCAGTGAGCAAGTCCCTCGTCAACATCCTACACAAGATGTCCCAGGTCATTACCCAGCCGTTGGTGGCGATGCACATTCTCGAGTTCTTGGCTTGTCTCAGCCGCCTGCACTCGCTGTACTCCAACTTTCGCGAGGACGAGTACCTCATCGTTTTCGGCATTTGCTTCAGATATCTGCAGTCTGTTCGCGAGAAGAAGCTCGCGATGCGCGGTGGCAGTATCACGAGCGACCCAGGGGCTCCTGGCAGCGCGACGAACCACCCCGAAATTTCCGGCCAGCCGAGGGGCGACGACCTTCCCCAATACGTGTATGCTCTTGCGTATCATGTCATCACGTTCTGGTTCCTCGCCGTCAAGCTTCCTGACCGGCCAAGCCTGATCGGCTGGATTACCAAAAACCTGTTTACCGATGTCGACGGAAGCGTGAGCACCGAGGAGCATGCCCAAATCACTCTCGACTTTATGCAGCGCGTGGCCTTCTCGGACGCCGGCGACTCCGCTCAAGATCCTCTCTTCAAGGAGCAGTTTTTCGGCGACATTCAAAAGAAGCGCTGGATCATCGGGAACAGCATTCTCACGATCCGCCAGGCAACAGAGTCGTCCTGGGCCGAGATCACCCGTCGTTACCCCTCGGGCACGTCGTCATATGCACTCCGTGTCGAGTTCACGCCGGCGACGAATCTTGCAGCTCCTGATGGCTCCGACGCCTCGGCGTGGGAAGGGCGTTTCCAGCACGGCCTTACCATCTTTCCTAGCCATCTCCTGATGCAATTGCTGGCCCCGATGCCGCAACTGTACGATCCAGCCATCCGGCCTATCCCGCTCCCTGATGAAGACTTTGTCAACCGCGCCATCCGTCTCTTTGACCACAACTCGCCGGTTGACGGACACAAAGTGGGTGTCATCTACATCAGAGAGGGGCAGACGAAGGAGCTCGAGATCTTGGCCAACACAGCGGGCAGTCCGGATTATCACCGGTTCCTCAAAGGATTGGGTGCCTTGACAGAGCTGAAGGGCGCGACATTCAACACCCAAGGCCTGGACCGCGAAAACGACATTGACGGAAAGTACACGTACTGCTTTCGGGACCGTGTCACGGAGATTGTGTTCCACATCTTGACTCAGATGCCGACCAACCTCGAGACCGACCCGCAGTGCATCATGAAGAAGCGGCACATCGGAAACGACTACGTCAACATCGTCTGGAACGACTCGGGCCTCCCCTTCAAGTTCGACACGTTCCCGTCCCAGTTCAACTACGTCTACATCATCATCACACCAACGCCGCAGCCCTCCTTCGTCGCCTCCCGCATGCCGGAGGAAGGCGGCGCCTCGCGCTTCTGCATGGTGCAGGTCATGAGCAAATCCGAGTTCCCCGAGATCTCGCCGGCGGCGGAGCCCAAAATGGTCAGCCTCAAGGCGCTCCCCAGCTTCGTCCGGCTGCTCGCGCTCAACGCCTCGGTCTTTTCCCTCGTCTGGGCCTATAGAACTGCCGGCGAGCACGTGTCCTCGTGGCGTGAGCGCCTCCGCCAGATCAACCAGCTGCGCCACCGCTACGGGCCCAAAACAGGCGACGGCGTGTCGCCCTCCCCGCAGGCGGGCGCCATTGCCGCGCCCGGGCCCGCCACCGTCGCCTCGGGGCTGCCTGTCGTGGGCGGTGGCGGAGGTGGCGGCGGCCACGGCATCCACCACCAGACTGCCGGTCAGGGGCCGGCGCTGGGTGTTGGTGGTGAGCTGGGCAGCCCGGGCGGCATGAATAACCCGCGGGGCGCGGCCGGCGTGCGGGACAGCTTTAGTAGTTTGCGGAGGTCGTCGGTCGCGACGTTCTTCACGAGTGCCACGAGCGCGGACCAGTCGCATCGCTCGTCGATGCTGTCGACGGTCACGACGGAGAATACCGAGATGCCGCCTAGTAAGGCTGAGGCGTTGGTTGATTCGGTGGATTTTTCGAAGTGGACTTGATTTTGTGGATTTCACTTTTTTTGTTTTTGTTTTCTTCTGGGGGGAGGTTGATAGGAAGGGTTGGGTTGGTATGGGATAGGATGGGAAGGGAAGGGAAGGGATAAAAATTGGTGACTGGATGGATGGATGGATGGATGGGAGGGACAGGGGCGGAAGGTTGGGTATCTCAACTGTCTTAGGGTGGATGGATGGGTTGGGCGGCGTACAAAAAGGGGGTGATTTGGGCGCGGGATGTGCTTTTGCGGCTTCTGTGGCCTTGTTAACGTATATGGCGGCGCAAAACCTGGGTTTTTGTGGTCTGAGGTTGGGCTGGGCTGTCTTGTTGGTTTTTTTAGGAGAAATGAAATGTGTACTACTTAACAGGCTTTGCCTTGCTGTTTGATGGTGGTTTGCTGGTTGTGTCCGGTGTCTCCTATGTGCGGAGTACTTGCTGGAAGCTTGACTTGGTATTTTCGGCTCCCTGGTTGTATACAACATCCGCCTTTGTTGTACTGCTCTACTTTCCAACGCCCACCTCAAATGCCCTTAGTCTGGCAAGTATTCCTCCTGGGGATGTGAGTGTCTTCTCAGGGACGAGTGAAGGGAGTTGAGCCACCCCCCCCTCTCGTATCCCGATATCGGCGCGGAGCTTCTCGCACGAGAGGGCCGAAGCTGTGTCTCACATATCATGGCAGAACTGCATTGCGTGTTCTGCTCGAGTCATGTCTCAGCCTCGAGACGCGGGGGGCCGAGGCGAGAAGGCGGCGGATGCTCAGCTGCGCTGGTCGAGGCACCGCAAGACACAGCAACCAACATCCACTAGTTCCTGAGGTGAAGTGACGGCGAAGGGGGGCTGCTTCGTGGGGGCTTGGCCGTTGCTCTTTGCTGCTGCTGTGGGAAAGGAAGGAGGTGGCGTCAATAGCTCTGTCTTCTGTGTCCTCTCTAGTTGACTATGGTGGTGATCCCAAGTCGGAGTCGATGATGAATGAGATATGCTGTGACATGGTAGATTGCGTGACACGGCGGGTACACATGACTAAAGAAGACTTCGGTGTTACACAACACGGCGCTATGCTACGAAGTGTTGGGTATGGCACTGGTGGCCTGCACCTTGCTTGTTTTGTTGGCGTTGTGGGGGGTAGGGTAGGGCATTGTGGGCTGTGGCGCTGGGGATGCTGATCGATAGATGCAGGCGGACGCACGTGTAGGCCGTATGCGTGGCCTTTGTGTTTGCATTGTCAGACTTGTGGCTGAGACACTGCTTGGGGGGCGAGGGCGGAGTGTATTGGGGTTGTGGTTTCGGTCAGGGGAGGGGTTGGCTTTGAGAGTTGTGATAGATGATGGGTTGGTAAACTCAAGGGGCTAGAATATACTCTGAACCGACGATGATAATGCCCTCCTTGTCAATGTTTTGGTGTTTTTACAATGTCACGGGCGACTCCGAGGCTAAGATCCTCTGCCAAGCTCAGAATATAATAAATACATCTCAGATTCAAGGTTCGATCTCGATGCCAAAACCACCTGCAATGGATCGGATGTTATCAACCAGTCGACCAAACCAGGTGACACTAGGCAACGCCGACAGGACAACCGCGAGCAAGCGACAGGCCAACGTTACACGACACTGGGAGCAAACAACCCGGACGTTACACAACATCCCCTCAGCTCTCACAGCCCAAAGCAGCGATGTAACCTCCAAAGTTCCCCAGTGGCATCATTCCACGGCCACGGAGGGTTGAGGCGACACAGCCTCGACGCCAACCACAGGCGTAGACTCGTATGCCATGCCCGGTGACAAGCACGAAAGATGGCCCCAAATCCAGAAACATTACCGGCTCCCTTACATCCGTGCCTCCGTGGGGGTCTTGCTGCTTCCATTCCATTTCCATCCCAGTTTCCAACCCGATCTCCATCTCCCGTTGCCGCGTGGCACGTCCCGTCTGGCCAACGCACACGGCTGGCAAAGCGTGGATGTATTGCGTCGGACGCAAAGCAGTGGAGAGGAACGGCGGCCAGCGCGGGAGGGCCCCAAGGTCCGCAGGCAATGGCGCCAGAGAGCAGGTACGGTACCAGAGGAATTCGGTCTCGGTCCCCCCAGCTCGGTTGGTGCCGCGGCCATGCAGAGAAGGCCCGGACGGAGAGGACCGGCGAGGCCGTGCGGTGCATGTAGGTGCTGCGCTACCACCTTGGGGACTGGAAGGATCGACTGCGGAATCGGACGCAAGTAAATCCTTCGGCCTGGAAAGGGTCGAGGCGTGCTGCGCCGCTCGGGGGCTCGACGCTGTGTAATAAGCACACGAACAGGACATATGGGTTAACAAATGCTGCGTTCCAAAAAGGGGCAATGCGTCTCCGTGTTACCCACCTACCTGTCCGACCGCGGGCGTCAAGAACCAACTCCCGTGGAAGGCTCTCAGTAAGAAACTGACTCGCGGCCCGTAGGTTCGGAAAGTTCTGGTTACACAACGTCGGTCGAGTAAGCCTCGTGACCAGGCATGTCAGCCCAGAGGCCAGGGGGTCGATTAACCGGCGCCAAAGCCAAGCCATACCCGTGAGCCGTGCCCCTCTCACGTAGAAAAATGGCGACAGATCGGTGGTCGAGGAGAACGCAGTGACATATCCGAGCCCGGGCTACTTTGGCTGCTTCCTGCAACATGATGGGGGGCAGTACCGAGCCCCACGCTTGGTTTGCGGGGTATGACCTGACGGGACATGCGCCTGACGGGACATACCGAGCCAGACGTGGTCGAGTGAGGTCCCAGAACAGCGGTCGAGGTGGTGGCACATGAGGTGTTGTCTGCTGACCGCTATTGCACGTCCGTTGGCGGTGGCGCTTGGCAAGTCAGAGCGCCCAGTCCGGAGAATGGCTCAGTTCCAGACTCCCACTGTATGCTAGGTCCAAAGCCTGGTTGCCATTCGGGTTGTTGTGGGTGTAAAACTCGAAGCCTGAGCGGTGCCCGGGAATTCAACTTAGCAGACCAGTGATGTAGGGCTGGGCGGCATGGTCGTCGTCGGTCTCCCTATTAAGGATTGCCGAAGGGAGACGAGTAAGTGACATCGCCTTGTGTAACCAATGTGCGAGTCGTTCCATGAAAACTGGGAAGTCTTGCCAGATGTGGTAGTAAGTTCCAAGGTCCTGCGTCCCAGCGGTGCTCGGCCGGCCCGTTGACGCCGTGTTCAGCACCGTAAACAGCTGGTGCTTTCAAACTCGTCATTCCTGACCCCTGATGCAAGCTGTCTTGAGAACCCAAGCCGACTGTCGAGTCAAGGCCGACTCTCGTATCCATCTCGTTGAGTGTGTGAGTTTAGCCGTGAAGCTGCGCTTCGTTTTGCCTCCCGTCCCGCCTTAGAATGCCAAAACACCAATTGCTTATACATCACGCCAAACATCTCTGTATCTCGCCCATTTTTGGAATCCTGGAATGGGGTCTGTCAGCGCCTGCATGGGCGGCCAGCCTTGGAAGCACTCACCCATGGATTGGAAACCGTCACCTCCCCCTTTGACCGCGTCAACAAGCAGCTTGCTCATCCCCTGATCGGCAAGAAGATGGATACAGCTGTCAAGAAGCCTGATCATAACACCATCTCGCTTGTTTGCAGTATTTGGTACCTCATCTGAGCAGTTATTGTCAGCGCATGCACATCCAAGCAGGGCTACTGCCAATCCTGCTACTCACCGCTCACACAAACGCATGTAACCCCGCCAGCATCGTCTGCAATAGCACTCGCCCATGGGAAGTCCTCTGCCACCGGGCTTCCCGTGTTTTTGGCGTAAGTCAAGGCCACGGCGATGATGGCGCCCTCTTCAAAACCGACGACAATGTCACGAATGTTCATCGTGTTGGCCATCTTGGCGTACTGGTCGTACCACCCCATGTTGTCCTTCTTTCTTGCCTCCTTCTCGACAAAGGCCAGCACCATGTCGAACTCGGCGAACTCGCAGGGCCGGAAAGTGAGGTGCGATGGCATCGGGCCGGTGGCCGGCCAATCCTTGAATTTGAGGAACCAGTCGCAGAGTTCCTGTCCAGAACCCGGAACTGCTGAGAGGGGCTTTATCGGCCACCCGCGTCGGCGGAACCAATCCTCGGCGGGCGAGTCAACCGGCAGACCGTAGAGGAGCCGAGGAAATGTGCTCCCTAGTTGTAGGCGACAGACGCCGCGCGTTTTTGCGAGCTGGCGTAGCGCATGTTCGTGTAGGCTGAAGCCAATCCCTCGTTGACGGTACGACGGGTGTACGAGGACAGCTGCCAAGGAGCCGAGCAGACGTTCCCCGGCGCTGTCGGCATATGTGGTGTAGGTCGCACAGAACCCGAGAAGTTTTGAGGTCCCAGACTCACGGACGACGTAGTGCATCGCATATCCGTCGCGGCGAAGTAATGACTGGAACTGGTACCGCCCGAGGTGATATGTCTCTGGAAAACACATACACCACAGGTCGAGGACCTCGGAGATGTCGCAGTTTCCGTCCCACAGGGCGACAGGCCAGGCTCTTGGTGATAGAATAAGATTCTGCACGTTTGGTGTCCTCGGGCTGGATCTCCGGGATTCGCCGAAGAGAACATCGGCCGCCAGTTCCAAGTCCAAAGGACTAAAGGTAGGGACCTCTATCATAGTCGGGAAGGATTTCTCGAGGGGTCCCAGTTCTTGCCCGTCGCAGCAGGCTAGCACGATGTGAGGCCGCTGCTCACACAGGGATTTTGTGATCTCGGCCAGAGCGACCTGTGAGGGCTGTCCATGTCGCGGCGGGCCCGAGATAACAAAGACCACGACGGTGGCTAACCTGATGTGCACAACATGAGTGCCGGTGATTCCGTTGCGGGGTGTGTACGGGACATGTCGGACCCATGGATGGTGTTGTGCTAGAGCTTTCCCAAGCGGTTCGAAGGGATCACTGGGGGGGTGTTTGGGATCGTGGGTCGATGAGATTGGCTCCGGCACAACTGCGGGAGTCATGAGTAGTATGATATCACGGTCCTTGAGCTGATTTGTGAGCGGGATGCAAGACTGCGAGTCTTGGATGGATGCCCGCCCTTGACGTCTTGCTGATTCCATTTCGGGGGGGGGGGGGGGGGGGGGGGGGGGGGGCAAGAGGAAAAA